>JAABUR0100000254.1_pt1 | contig 124855 bp, 133 predicted proteins | sample 5560091 | NCBI WGS metagenome assembly JAABUR01 (sample SAMN10711879, study PRJNA513375) | rock metagenome | isolation source: Antarctica rocks | place: Antarctica: Victoria Land, University Valley sud | reverse complement strand
TGTGAAATTCGGGTGCGTGCGGGGATGGGCCAGACCAAGCGGGTTCGCCGGATCGGGCGCGGCGCGTAGTGGTGCTACGGGCAAGCCCGAGCCGGTGAAACCGCGCCGTGGCTGGCACACCAGCCGTGCGTGCCTGAGTTTCACAGCAAGCCTCTATGTGGCGAGGCGCTAGAGCGCGTGCGTCCGCAGCGCGCTGAGCAACCGGCGAAGCCCTGCGAGCTCACGGTCGAGATCCGCGAGGGCGTCGGTCAGCTCCGAGATCTGCGCCTCATCCCGCTTGTGGGCGCGCAGGAGCGTGCGCAGGCGCCCCTCGACGCCCAGGCGCTCACCTCCGAGCTGCAGCGCGTGAGCGTATCCATCGGTGAGCGTGTTCTCGACGAAGGCGCGCGCCGGCCGGCCGCCGACGGGGGGCTGGTCGAGCAGGGACCGGATCTCGGTCAGGACCGTGGGAAGATGCTGGCTCAGGCGGATGCTCCACGCCCGATTATGGGACGGCTCGCACGGGCGAGCATGGGCCGTCGGGCCCATTTTCGGGCGGTTCTCGGCCCATCTCTCCTGCTCGTCCTCGCGGCGGTCACGCTCGCATCTGCAAACCTCGCGCGCGCCGCGGATCCGACCCTCCCGACGAGGCTTGCGAAGGCCCTCGCGGTGCCCCATGTCGACCCATCGCGCACCGCGGCGCTCGCGATCGACCTGCGTTCCAGCACGGTCGTCTTCTCGCGAAATCCTGCGCTCTCCCTCCAGCCGGCGTCGAACGAGAAGCTGCCGATCGCATACGCGGCGCTCGTGCTGCTCGGCACCGGGTATCGCTTCCACACCGAGGTCGTCGGCACCGGCGCGCTCGTCGGCGACGTGTGGCACGGAGATCTCTTCCTGCGGGGATACGGCGATCCGACCCTCACGCCCGCCGATCTCGACGCGCTCGCGGTCGACGTCGCCTCGTGGGGGATCAAGCACGTCGACGGCGCGGTGATCGGCGACGAGTCGTGGTTCGACACGCGCAGGACCGGGCCGGGCTGGAAACCCAGTTTCTACATCGGCCAGTCGCCCCCGCTCTCGGCGCTCGTCGTCGATCGAGGCTGGTTCCGCGGGAGCACCTCTGCAACGCCGGCGCTCGCAGCGGCATCGCTCTTCCGGCAAGCCCTCGTCGCGAACGGCGTCGCTGTGCGCCGCGCCGCCCGCACGGCGGTATTGACGACGCGCGGGTTACCGCTGGCGCAGGACGTCTCCGACCCGCTGGCGGAGATCGTGCGGTTCATGGGCCGCGAGAGCGACAACTACACCGCCGAGGTGCTGCTCAAGCACCTCGGGGCGCTCTACGCCGACAAAGGCTCGACAGCCGCGGGAGCGCGCGTCGTCCGCGACTCCCTCGCCGCTGCACAGATTCCGCTGATCGGCGTCCGCATCGCCGACGGCTCGGGGCTCTCGAACCTCGATCGCATGACGGCGAGCGCGCTCGTCGCTCTGCTCGTTGCCGGGATCGCCGACCCGGCGATTCGCGACGCATTTCTCGGCTCGCTCGCGGTCGCGGGCGTGGACGGCACCCTCGCGAGCCGGCTCGAGTCGCGGCCCGCCCGAGGACGCGTGATCGCGAAGACCGGATCGACGAGCGTCGCCTCGGCTCTCTCGGGTTTCGTCCGCGACCGCTACGTCTTCGCGATCCTCCAGAACGGCGCCCCGGTCTCGTCCTACTGGGCCCGCCGAGCCCAGGATCGATTCGCAACGGCGCTCGCGGCCTCAGGCTGAGCGACCGCCTCTAGCGTCGGCGGGGCGGCGGTGCGATCCCGGCCGCTGTTGCCGGCGCGTCTTTGACGAGCTCGCGCAGATCGACTTCGGAGAGGATCGGCACGCCCGCCTTCTCTCCCTTCGCCGCTTTCGAGCCTGGGTTCTCGCCGACGATCACACCGGTTGTCTTCTTGGAGACGTTGTCGGAAACCTTCGCTCCGAGCGAGGCGAGCGCCGCAGCCGCCTCCTCGCGCGTGAACCCTTCGAGGGTGCCCGTGAGGACGTACTGCGATCCCGAGAGCGGTCCGTCGACCCGCTTCTCGGCCACCCCGGACTCGAACGTCAGCCCGAGCTCGCGCAACTCCTGCACGAGCGCCCGGTTCTGCTCGTCGGAGAACCACTCCGCGATCGACTCGGCGCGATCCGGACCGATCCCGTCCACCTCCTGGATCTCCTCCTGGCTCGCGTCGAGCAACCCGTCGACCGCGCCGAAGTGGCGGGCGAGATTCTGGGCCGTCACCCAGCCGACGTCCGGGATGTTCAAGCCGAAGAGGACACGAGAGAACGGTTGCTGCTTCGACGCGTCGATCGAGCGCAGCACGTTCGTCGCCGATTTCTCCTGGAAGCCGTCCAGCTCGAGTAGTCCTTCGAGCGTCAGCCGGTAGAGGTCGGGCATGGAGCGCAGCAACTCCAGCTCCCAGAGCCGCCTCACGAACTGCTCGCCGACGCCTTCGATGTCCATCGCCGCGCTGACCCAATTGATCAGCGTCTCGAGCCCGCGGGAGGGGCAGGCGCGGTTGGGGCAGCGGTGCATCACCTCTCCCTCGGGCTTCACCACCTCCGTCCCGCACAGCGGGCAATGGCTCGGCATCCGAAACTCCTTCGTGCCTTTCCGATGCCTGCCGGCCGGCCCGACCACCTGCGGGATCACGTCGCCGGCGCGCTGCACGATCACGAGGTCGCCTTCGCGGATCCGCTTGCGATTGATGTCCTCCTCGTTGTGCAGCGTCGCGCGCGAGACGGTGACGCCGCCGACCTCGACCGGCTCGAGGATCCCCCACGGGTTGAGGGCGCCCGTTCGCCCGACGCGGATCGCGATCTGCTCGAGCGTCGTTTGGGCGGTCATCGGCGCCCACTTGAACGCGCGAGCCCAGCGCGGGCGGTCGTGGAGGGCGCCGAGGCGGGCCTGCTGCTCGAGCGAGTCGACCTTGATCACGATCCCGTCGATCTCGTAATCGAGCTCAACTCGGCGTCGCTCCCACTCTAGGCAGCGCTGCGCGACGTCCTCGATCGCGTCCAGCCTCTCCGCGAACGGGTTCGTGCGGAAACCGCGCTCGCGCAGCCACTGAAGCTGCTCCCACTGGCTCTCGAACGCGACGCCGTCGCGGTGGCCGGTCCCGTAAGCCCAGTTGGAGAGCGGCATGCGCCGCGTCACCTGCGAGTTCTTCTGCCGCACCGAGCCGGCGGCGGCGTTCCGCGGGTTGGGGGTGGGCTTCTTGCCCTCCTCGACGAGTCGCTCGTTCAGCTTTCGGAAGCCGGAGAGCGGCATGTAGACCTCGCCGCGCACCTCGAGCGCCGCGGGCGGATCGTCGCCGCGCAACGACAGCGGGATCGCGTCGATGGTGCGCAGATTCACGGTTACGTCTTCGCCGCGGAGCCCGTCGCCGCGCGTGGCGCCGCGGACGTAGACGCCGTGCTCGTAGAGCAGACTGACTGCAAGCCCGTCGATCTTCGGTTCGAGCACATACGCGACCGGCTCGTCCGAGTCGAGCCGTTTCCGTACGTCATCAGCCCATTTCTGCAGCGCCTCGTCGGTCGTCACCTTGTCCAGGGAGCCCATCGGGGTGAGGTGCGTGACCTTCTTGAAGCCCTCCGAAGGCGGCGCTCCGACGCGACGGCTCGGCGAGTCGGGCGGGATCTCGCCCTCCAGAAGGCTGCTCTCGAGGTCGAGCAGCTCGTCGAAGAGCCGGTCGTACTCGGCGTCCGAGACTTCAGGGTCGTCGAGGACGTGGTAGGCGTAGCCGTAGCGCTTGAGCAGCTCGCGGAGCTCGCCGGCCCGCTTAGAGGGCGGCAAGAAGCTCCTCCGTGTCGCTCACGATCGCGTCGGGCTCCTCCCCCTCGAGGAGCTCGCGGCGATGGATGCCGCCCCACGTGACTGCGACCGCCCGGACACCGGCAGCCTTCGCGGCGCGGACGTCGAACGGTGAGTCGCCGACGTACGCAGCGGTCTCGGCGCTAGCACCGAGCCGCTCGAGCGCGTAGAGGAGCGGCGCCGGATCCGGTTTGTGCCGCTCGGTGTCGTCTGCGCCGACCACGATCTCGAAGAACGCCTCCAGCGGCAGGTACCGGAAGGCGATATCGACGGTCGCCCGCCGCTTGGCGGTGACGATCCCGAGACGCCGCCCCTCTCCTTTCAGGATGGTCAGAGCGTCGGTCATCCCGGCACACTCGGCGAGTTCGGAGTGGAGCGGCTCGTTGTGGTCGCGGTAGCACGCGACGAGCTCGTCGACTCGGTCCGCATCGAGAAGGCGCATCTGCTCGACGAGCCCCGGCCCGCCCACTGCGGCCACGAGCTGCGCGTCGGGTACGTCACGCCCGAGCACGGTCTTCGCGGCATGCCGCATCGAGGCGATGATGATCGAGCCGGAATCGATCACCGTGCCGTCGAGGTCGAAGAAAACGACCGGGTAGCGCATGTGCTCGATGCTAGTCGTAGGCGACGTACTCGAGATACAGGCCCCAGGGCGGCGCCGTCGCGCCTCCTTCGCTTCGCGGTCGACCCGTTAGCAGCGTCGCCAGGTCATCCGGGGTACGCTCGAGCATCGTGCCCACGAGCGTCCGCACCATGTGGCGAAGGAAGCTGTCGGCCGTGATCGTGAAGTGGAGCTCGTCGCCCAGCCGCTCCCACCCGGCGGCGCGAACCGTGCGACGCAGGATCGTGTGTTGGGTCTCTGCCGGTGTGAACGCCGTGAAGTCGTGCTCGCCCGGGAGGAGCGCCGCAGCGTCCGCAAGCTGCTCCTCGTCCAGCGGACGCGGCCACCACAAGGTCCGCCGCGCCTCGAACGGCGAGCGCACCCGCCGGCGCAGGATCCGATAGCGGTAGCTCCGCCGTTGCGCCGAATAGCGGGCGCTGAAGGCCGCGTCGACCTCGACGGCCCGGACGACGGCCACGTCTTCCGGCAGCTGGGCGTTCATCGCGCGCGGCACGCGCTCAGGGGGTGGGCCGCCCTCGACCTCGACACTGATCACCTGGCCGAGCGCATGAACGCCTGTATCCGTCCGTCCGGCGACGGCAAGATCGGACCAGGCCGGAAAGAGCGCATCGCAGGCCTCGCGCACGGCGTTCTCGACCGTTCGGGCGCCGGGTTGGCGCGCCCAGCCGCCGAAACTGGTGCCGTCGTACTCGAGGGTCAGCTTGAGCTTCACGGCGGCTCGACGACGAGGGTGAGCTTCTCTACCGCGATGACCTCCACGACCGCGCCCTCGTCGGCACCGTCCTCACAACTGGCTTGCCAGAGCTCGCCGTGCACGCGGACCCAGCCGAACGGGCGGCACGGCGAGTCGACAACGGCTCGGGCACCGATCAGCGCCTCTGCACCGACGGCAGGCGCACGCCGATGCGACCACCGCCAGAGGAGCCCGGCCTCGACCAGCTCCGCGGCTCCACCGGCTGCGACTGCGACGACCCCCCAAGGCGATGGAAGCACGAAGATCGCGAGCGCGAGGGCGACGAGGAAGATCACGCGGCGCTAGATCCGGCGGTCGAGCAGCTCGAAGACACGCCCGTCGGACGCGCGGAAGTGCCGGTAGCGGTGCTCGTCGTTCTGTTGGAGCTCGCCGTCGGGCTCGATCCCAAGCGTCGAGAGCTCAGCCGTCGCGGCGTCGACGTCGTCGACCAGGAAGCCGAGGTTCGTGTCCGACGGCGGCGCGACCCAGTCCGGCGGGACGACCGCGATCGTGGAACCATTCGGGAAGACGAACCGGGTAGAGCCGTCATCCTCCACGCGCTCCACATCGAAAACCTCGGCGAAGAAGCGAGCGAGGCCGGCTGGATCCGCACTGGCGATCCCCGCGAAGACGAGCCCCTCGATCCTCATCCACCGAGCCTAGATGATTGATGCCAACGTGCCCCAAGGGGCAGTGCAGCCCCCTGAGGTCAGCTTAGACGACGAAGGCGCGCAGAATCTGCGCGCCTTCGTGCCGGAACTGTGAACTTCTTCGGCGCGGGAACTTCTTCGGCGCGGGTACTTCTCCGACGCTGCGTCAGGCGGAGCGCTGCGGGCCCGCGGCGAACGCCGTCTCGGGCTCGTAGTCCACGAGTTCGAGGTACACCATCTCGGCCGCGTCGCCCTGACGCGCCCCGAGCTTGATGATCCGCGTGTATCCGCCCGGGCGATCTGCGAAGCGCGGCGCGACCTCGGTGAAGAGATGGCTGACGATGTCCGGTGAGCGAAGCTCGGCGAGCGCCTTGCGCCGCGCGGAGAGGTCGCCGCGCTTGCCGAGCGTGATCATCTTCTCCGCGAACGGCTTGACCGCCTTGGCCTTCGCCTCGGTCGTCTGGATCCGGCCGTGCTCGAGCAGCGCACCCGCGAGGTTCGAATACAGGGCCTTCCGGTGCGCGGAATCGCGTCCCAGTTTCTTGCCTGCGCGGGCGTGCCTCACTCGTCTCCTCGGAGGTTGAGGCCGTGGGACTGGAGCGTCTCCTTGACCTCTTCGATCGACTTCTTGCCGAAGTTCGGGATCGCGGCCAGCTCGTTCTCCGACTTGGTCACGAGGTCGCCGATCGTCTCGATCCCGACCCGCTTCAGGCAGTTGTACGAGCGAACCCCGAGCTCGAGCTCCTCGATCGGGAAATTCTCCATCCCGTGTGCCGCCGGCGCTTCGATCCCCGATTCGGCGGCAGCAGCCTCGCCGAAACCCTCCATCCGCTCGAGGTCGGTGAAGATCGCGAGCTGCCGGATCAGGATCTCGGCGGCCTGCCCGATCGCGTCGCGTGGCTCGAGCGAACCGTCTGTCGTCACGTCCAGGGTGAGCTTGTCGTAGTCCGTCCGCTGCCCGACCCGGGCGGCCTCGACGTCGTACGAGACGCGCCGAACCGGCGAGAAGATCGAGTCGATCGGAATCACACCGATCGGCTGCTCGGGCCCGCGGTTGAGCTCGGCCGGGACGTAGCCGCGACCGCGGCCGATCGTCAGCGTCATCTCCAGCTTGCCCTTGTCGGAAAGGTGGGCGATCACGAGCTCCGGATTGAGGATCTCGAGGTCGGCAGGCGCCTGGATGTCGGCGGCGGTGACGGCGCCGGAGCCCTTCTTCGCGATGTGCACCTCGACCTCGGGCGACTCGCCGTGGAGGAGGCAGATCAGGTTCTTCAGGTTGAGGATGACGTCGGTGACGTCCTCCTTGACTCCCGGCAGCGTCGTGAACTCGTGCGCGACGCCCTCGATCTTGACGGCAGTCACGGCGGCGCCCTCGAGCGACGAAAGCAGCACGCGGCGCAAGGAGTTGCCGAACGTGTAGCCGAAACCGCGGTCGAGCGGCTCGATCACGAAGATCCCGCGGTTCTCGTTGATCTCCTCGTGGACGATCTTCGGGACCTGGAAGTCCATCAAGCTGGTGCGTGTAGCCAAGACAATCCCTTCTGTTTCCTTGAGTAGTGCCTTACTTGGAGTAGAGCTCGACGATGAGAGATTCCTGCACCGGCGTGTCGATCTCGGCGCGCTCGGGCCACTTCAGCACTTTGCCCGTGAGTCCCTCGTGGTCGGCCTGGAGCCACGGCGCCACCGAAGCGGTCAGGTCCGTGGCGTCGCGAATCGTCGGTTCGGCCGCGCTGCCCGACTTCATGGTGACGATGTCGTTCGGGCGGACCCCGTAGCTCGGGATGTTGACCCGGCGGCCGTTGACCGTGAAGTGGCCGTGGCGGACGAGCTGGCGGGCCTGCGCCCGCGAGCCGGCGAATCCGAGCCGGTAGACGACGTTGTCGAGCCGCGTCTCGAGCATGCGGAGCAGGTTCTCGCCCGGGGCGCCGGTGCCTCGGGTCGCCTTGTCGTAGTAGTTGCGGAACTGCTTCTCGAGCAGACCGTAGTAGCGGCGCGCCTTCTGCTTCTCGCGGAGCTGCAGCAGATACTCGCTCTGCTTGATCCGGCCGCGGCCATGCTCGCCCGGCGGATACGAGCGGCGCTCGATCGCGCACTTCTCGGTCAGGCATCGCTCGCCCTTGAGGAAGAGCTTGATCCCCTCGCGTCGGCAGATCCGGCACTTGGCTCCGAGATCCCTTGCCATCTAGACGCGCCTCCGCTTTCGGGGGCGAACCCCGTTGTGGGCCTGCGGGGTGACGTCCTTGACGACCAGGATCTCGAGTCCGGCAGCCTGGAGGGAGCGGATCGCGGTCTCGCGGCCGGAGCCCGGACCCTTGACGAAGACCTCGACCTTCTGAAGGCCGTGCTCCATACCCTTGCGGGCACACGAGTCGGCGGTGACCTGCGCGGCGAAGGGGGTCGACTTGCGCGAGCCCTTGAATCCGGCGGAGCCGGCGGACTCCCATGCGATGACGTTGCCTTCCTTGTCGGTCAGGGCGACGATCGTGTTGTTGAACGACGTCTTGATGTGTGCCTGACCGATCGCGATGTTCTTGCGGACACGGCGACGCGTGCGGCCGCGAGCGGCCGCTGCCTTGCGAGGAGGAGCCATTACTTCGCCTTCTTCCCGCGGCCGACGGTCTTCTTCGGCCCCTTGCGCGTCCGCGCGTTGGTCTTCGTCCGCTGCCCGTTCACCGGCAACCCGCGCCGGTGGCGAACTCCGCGGTAGCAGCCGATCTCGGACAGGCGCTTGATCGCCTGGGAGCGCTCGCGGCGGAGGTCGCCCTCCACCTGCAGTTCACCGTCGATGTAGGCGCGAAGCTTGTTGATCTCGTCGTCCGTGAGATCCTTGACCTTCTCGTTCGGATCGAGCTCGAGCGAGCCGCAGATCTTCTGCGCGGACGACTGCCCGATCCCGTAGATGTACGTCAGCCCGATCTCCAGACGCTTCTGGTTCGGGAGGTTGACGCCTGCGATTCGTGCCACGTTAGTGGGCCTCCTGGTGACGGTTTCGCGTCTCTGGCGTGCGAGACGCAAGCAGTGCAAGGACGCAGGGAGCGTTCATGCCCGAAGGCATGGACGCGACTGAGGACGCAGCAATGCGCCGCGGATCGCGCGTCAGAGGTGCCCTAACTGTTACCGGGAGTCCCACTCTTTACCCCTGCCTTTGCTTGTGCCGTGGGTTGGTGCAGATGACCATGGTGCGCCCGTGCCGTTTGATCACACGGCAGCGTTCACACCTGGGCTTGACGGACGGGCGAACCTTCATCAGAAATTTCCTTAGCGGTTGCGGAACGTGATTCTGCCGCGATTCAAGTCGTAGGGAGAGAGCTCGACCTTGACACGGTCGCCCGGAGCGATGCGGATGTAGTGCTTCCGCATCTTTCCCGAAATCGTGGCGAGAACGGCGTGCCCGCCGTCGATCTGCACCCGGAACATCGTGCTCGGGAGCGCCTCGACAACCTCGCCTTCGACCTCGATCTTCTCTTCCTTGACTGCCATGTACTCCGTGGTAGTTGTTGCGCGCAGCAAAACGCGGCCGGGCCGCGCGAGTCGCCTACTTTAGCAAAGACGGCTCTCGATCGCCCGCCCCCGTGAGGATGCGCGGGCCCGCTGCCGTGATCGCGACGGTGTGCTCGAAGTGGCACGCGAGCGAGCCGTCCTCGGTCGAGATCGACCAGTCGTCGTCGTGGACGTAGACGGCCGGGCCGCCGGCGGTGATCATCGGCTCGATCGCGAGCGTCATTCCCTCCGAGAGCTGCGGTCCGCGGCCGCGCTCCCCGAAGTTCGGGATGTGCGGATCCTCGTGGTAGGAGCGGCCGACACCGTGGCCGACGAGGCTGCGGACGACGGAGAAGCGGTTCGACTCGACGACAGCTTGCACTGCCGCCGAGATGTCGCCGACGCGATTCCCAGGACGGGCCTCGGCGATCCCGGCTGCGAGCGCCTCGCGGCCCACGTCGAGCAGCCGCTGCGACGCGGCCGGGAGCTCACCGACCCCGAAGGTAAAGGCGCTGTCGGCGATGTAGCCGTCCAGCGTGACCCCGACGTCGATCGTGACGAGATCACCGTCGCGGACGACATAGGCGCCCGGGATCCCGTGGACGACCATCGCGTTCGGAGAGATGCAGATCGCTTTCGGGTAGCCGCGATACCCCTTCGAGGTCGGGACGCCGCCGCGCGCTGCGATGAACTCATCCGCGAGTCGATCGAGCTCGCCGGTCGTGATCCCCGGCTCGAGCTGCTCGCCGACGCGCGCGATCGTGTCCGCGACGATGCTGCCCGCCGAGGCCATCTTCTCGATCTCCTGGGCTGATTTGCGGATGATCAACGGACTGCTACCTGCTCGAGGGCCTGCTGGATCTCCGCGTGCACCTCACCGACCTCACGATCTGCATGAAGGGGCACGAGCCGGCCCGTCGCCCGATAGTGATGAACGACCGGCTCGGTCTGCTCGTGGTAGATGGCAAGACGCCGTCCGATCGTCTCGGGTGTGTCGTCCGCGCGTCCTTCCTCGTGGGCGCGCCCGAGCGCTCGCTCGCGAGCGATCTCGTCGGGCAGGTCGAAGAAGAGGATCGCGTCGAGGCGACGCCCGATCACGGCGAGCATGGCATCGAGGGCCTCCGCCTGGGCGAGGTTGCGTGGGAAGCCGTCGAGGATGAATCCTTCGAGCGCGTCGTCCTCCGAGAGGCGCTCCTCGATCATCCGGATCGTCAGCTCGTCGGGGACGAGGTAGCCACGCTCCATGATCGCGTCGACTTCGCGACCGAGCTCCGTCGTCGCGTCGAGCGCCCGGAACATGTCTCCCGTCGAGATATGCGGGACACCGTGGTCCTCGACGATCTTCTTCGCCTGGGTGCCCTTGCCGGACCCCTGCGGGCCCAGGAGCAGCAGATTCACGCCACCTACTTGAGGAAGCCTTCGTAGGAGCGCGCCATCATCTGCGACTCCATCTGGCGCATCGTGTCGAGTGCGACGCCGACCGCGATCAGCACCGAGGTCCCTCCGAGCGCACCGGCCGTGGCCTGCGAGAAGCCGCCGTAACGGATGAAGAGCGTCGGCAGCGTCGCCACGAGCGCGAGATAGATCGCGCCCGGGAGCGTCAACCGGGTGAGGACGCGGTCGAGATACTGGGCGGTGGGTGGCCCCGGTCGCAAGCCCGGGATGTAGCCGCCGTAGCGCCGAAGGTTGTCCGCCTGGTCTACCGGATTGAACTGGACGGCCGTGTAGAAGTAGGTGAAGACCACGATCAGGAAGCCCTGGAGGAGCATGTAGCCGACGTTCGTGGGCAGGAAGTGCTCGTTGACGAAGCCCTGCGTCTGAGGGAAGTACTGGCCGATCGTCGGCGGAAACGCCATCACCGCGGCGGCGAAGATGACCGGGATCACGCCGGCCATGTTCACGCGCAGCGGCATGTAGGTCGATCCGCCTGCGGTCATGCGGCGGCCCACCATCCGCTTCGCGTACTGGATCGGAATCCGGCGCTGGCCCTCCTGGATGAAGACGATCGCGGCCACGATCGCAAGTGCGATCAGCGGGAAGAAGAGCTTCTCCATCGGGCCGCCGTTCCACCAGGCCGCGACACCGATCGGCGCGCCTGTGAGGATCGAGGCAAAGATCAGGAGCGAGATTCCGTTGCCGATTCCGCGCTTCGTGATCAGCTCACCCATCCACATCAGCAGGGTGCAGCCGACGGTGAGGGTGATGATGATCAGCGTCATCCGGCCGAGGTTCGCGTCGAGGACGCCCTGACGGCGGAAGAGAAACGCATAGCCGGTCGACTGCGCCGCCGCGAGGATGATCGTCAGGTAACGCGTGTACTGGTTGATCTTGGCGTAGCCCGCCTCGCCCTCCTTCTGCAGCTCGGCGAGCCGCGGGATCACGACCGTCATCAGCTGGAGGATGATCGAGGCCGTGACGTACGGCATGATCCCGAGCGCGAAGATCGAGAACTGGGAGAGCGCGCCGCCCGAGAAGAGGTTGAGCAGGCCGAGAATCGTGCCGCCGCGGCTGTCGAAGTAGCTGTCGATCGCATCCGAGTCGACACCCGGAGCCGGCATCCACGAGCCGAGCCGGTAGAGCGCCAGGATCATCGCCGTGAAGAGGACGCGCCGACGAAGCTCGGGGACGCGCCACGCATTGCCGAGCCACGAGAACACGCGCTAGTGCTCCGTGCCCGATACGTCGTCCGTGGGCGTCTCTGCGACCTCGGGCTCCGTCGCGGCGACAGGCTTCGCCTTGCCTTTCGTCTTCCGCGGATCCTTCGGCGCCTTCAGCGCAGTAGCGCTGCCGCCGGCTGCGATGATCTTTTCGCGTGCGGTCGCCGAGAACGAATGGGCGGTGACGGAGAGCTTCTTCGTCAATTCACCGGAGCCGAGAATCTTCACGTCCGCCTTCGTGTTCTTGACGAGGCCCTTCTCCACGAGCGTCTCGATGTTGACGGTGTCGCCGTCGACGCACACGCGCTCGAGATCGCGGAGATTGACGGGGTGGGAGTACGTGCGGAAGGGGCCGATCGGCATCGCGTCCGCGGAGGTGTTGCCGCGCTGCTTGGGCATGCGCATGTCGAGCGGCATCTGACCGCCCTCGAAGCCCGCCTTCAGCTTGTGCGAGCCCGCGCGCGACTTCTGACCCTTGATCCCGCGGCCCGAGTAGCGCCCCTTGCCCGAGCCGAGGCCGCGGCCCACGCGCTTGCGATCGGTGCGCGGCTGCGCAGGCTGCAACGTGTGGAGGTTCAGCTCCGTGGTGGGTGGCGAATCAGGGGCCATCGCTAGGCGTCCTCGACCTTGACGAGGTGGGCGACCTTTCTCAGCATACCGGCAGCCTCGGGCGTGTCCTTGAGCTCGTTGGACTTCCCGATCCGGCCGAGCCCGAGCGCGCGCAACGTTCCGCGATGACGCTCGCTCTGGCCAATCTGACTCCTGATCTGGGTGACCTTCAACGTCGTCACGACGCAGCCGCCTCCGCCCGCTCTGCTCCCAGCTCGGCAATCCTCGCGGCCGACTGCGGCAGGATCTCCGAGATCGTCTTCCCGCGCATCCGGGCGACGTCCTCTGGCCGTCGCAGGGCTTTCAGGCCGGCAACTGTCGCCTTCGCCATGTTGATCGGGTTCGTCGTGCCAAGGCTCTTGGCGAGCACGTCGCGGATTCCCGCGAGCTCGAGCACGGCGCGGACGCCGCCGCCGGCGATCACGCCGGTTCCCTCGGAGGCGGGACGGATGAAGACCCGCGCCGCCCCGAACACGCCCATGATCTCGTGCGTCACGGTGGTGCCGTGCTTCGGCACGGTGAAGAGGTTCTTCTTCGCGTCGTCGACGGCCTTCGAGATCGCGAGCGGGACCTCTCGCGCCTTCCCGTAGCCGACGCCGACACGGTCCACCTCGTCGCCGATCACGACGAGCGCCGTGAACGAGAAGCGGCGGCCGCCCTTGACGACCTTCGCGACGCGATTGATCTCGATCACGCGCTCCTTGAGCTCGCGCACTTCCTCGCGGGCGATCACTTCACGCTCGACTGTGCTCATAGCTCCGCCGCCGGCAAAGCCGGCGCCTCCGCTTTATTCGGCTCCACCGAGCCTACGCCGATGCTCATAGCTCCACCGCCGGCAAAGCCGGCGCCTCCGCTCTATTCGGCTCCACCGAGCCTTCGCCGATGCTCAAAACTTCAGTCCTCCCTCGCGCGCGCCGTCGGCGAGCGCCTTGACGCGTCCGTGGTACAGGTAACCGCCGCGATCGAACACGACGGACTCGATTCCGGCCTTCTTCGCGACGTCTGCGAGCGTCTTGCCCACCTCGGCCGCCTGCTCGGTCTTGGTTCCCTTGAACGAGCTCTTGACCCCGAGCCAGCTCGCGCCGGCAATCGTGCGGCCGCTCTGGTCGTCGACGAGCTGGGCGAAGATGCCCTTGTTCGAGCGGAAGACTGCGAGACGAGGCCGCTCTGCGGTCCCGGCGACCTTGCCGCGGATCCGGCGATGGCGGCGCTCGCGCGCCTGTCGTGTCGTGAGAGTGCTCATCGGTCTCCTCCAGTCCAGATCGTGCGGGCGGGCCGCGAAAAGCAAGCCAGGCTAGGACGCAGGGAGTGTTCGTAGCCAGAGGCTACGGACACGACTGAGGACGACGCATGGCGCCGCTTTGCAGCGCGCCAGAACGCGCGAGATGGGCTGGAGGCGACCGATATCAAGCGCGCTTCCCGACCTTTCTCCGCACGACCTCGTCGCGATAGCGGATCCCCTTGCCCTTGTACGGCTCGGGCTTGCGGACGGCGCGGATCTCGGCGGCCGTCTGGCCGACCTGCTGCTTGTCGGTGCCCTTGACGATCACCTGCGTCGGCACGGGAACCTCGAACGTGATCCCTGGACGGGGCTTCAGCACGACCGAGTGCGAGTAGCCGACGTTCAGCTCGAGGTCGGTGCCGCGCAACGAGGCTCGGTAGCCGACCCCCTGGATCTCCAGGTGCTTCTCGAAACCCTTGGTGACTCCCTCGACCATGTTCGCGATCAACGAGCGCGTCAGCCCGTGCAGCGCCCGATCCGGGCCGCGCTCGGTCGGCCGAGTGACGCGAATCTCGCCGTCGCCCTGCTCGACCTGCATTCGCAGCGGCACCTGCTGCGAGAGCTCCCCGAGAGGGCCGTTCACCTGGACGCGCCCAGGCGAGAGCGCCACGGCGACCGTCGAGGGGATTTCGATGGGCTGTCTTCCGATCCGGCTCATCGCGCTACCAGACGAAGGCGATCACTTCGCCGCCGATGCCGCGCTCGGCGGCCTGGCGGCCCGTGACGAGCCCGGTCGAGGTGGACAGGATGGCCGTGCCAAGACCGCCGAGCACGCGCGGCAGACGATCCTTGCGGGCGTAGACGCGGCGACCGGGGCGCGAGACGCGCTTGACGCCGCTGATCACGCGCTGGCGGTTCTTGCCGAACTTGAGCTCGACGACGAGCGTCGAGTACGGCTGCCCCTCCACCTCCACGACGCGGAAGTCCTTGATGTAGCCCTCGTCCTTGAGCACGCGGGCAATCTCCTGCTTGATCCGGGAGGTCGGCATCTGCGCGGTGTCCTGCATCGCCTTGTTGGCGTTGCGGATCCGGGTGAGCATGTCTGCGATCGGGTCTGTCAGCATCTCTTCTCTCCCTACCAGCTGCTCTTCGTCATGCCGGGGATCGCGCCTTGGTGGGCGAGCTCGCGCAGGCAGATCCGGCAGAGGCCGAACTTCTTGAACACCGCCCGCGGGCGGCCGCAGCGGTTGCAACGCGAATACTGTCGCACCTTGTACTTCTGGGTGCGCTTCTGCTTGACGACGAGCGACGTCTTGGCCATGTCCTAAATGTCCCTTCCAGGCTCGCTGCCCGCGAACGGAAGGCCGAGGCTCTTGAGGAGAGCGAGGGCCTGCTCGTCCGTCCGGGCGGTGGTCGTAATGGTGACGTCGAAGCCCCGGACGGACTGGACGCTGTCGTAGTCGATCTCCGGAAAGATGATCTGCTCGCGGACGCCGAGCGAGAAATTGCCCCGCCCGTCGAACGACCTCGGGTTGAGGCCGCGAAAGTCGCGGATCCGCGGCAGCGCGACCGAGACGAGCCGGTCGAGAAACTCGTACATGCGGGCGCCGCGCAGTGTCACTTTCGCACCGACGGCCATGCCTTCGCGCAGCTTGAAGCTCGCGATCGACTTGGTCGCCTTGCGCACCTGGGCGCGCTGGGCGGCGATCGTGGTCAGCTCCTCGATCGCGGAGTCGAGCGCCTTCGCGTCCGTCTTCGCGTCGCCGACGCCCATGTTGAGCGTGATCTTCGTGATCCGCGGGACCTCCATGATCGACTTCAGGCCGAGATCCTCTTGGAGCTGCGGGCGCAACTCCTCGTACTGATCCTTCAGCCGCGGGCTGTACTGCTCTGACTTTTTCTGAGCCGTCGCCATCACTTGGTGTCGATCTCCTGGCCGCAACCCATGCGTTTGCAGACGCGCACGCGGACCTGTTCGCCCTTGACGGTCTTCTCCTTGATCCCGATCCGCGTCGGCAGCCCGCAGGTCGGGCAGACGAGCATCACGTTCGAGACGTCGACCGGCGCGGCCTTCTCGATCCGACCGCCGGGCGCCATCTGGACGCCGCCCATCCGGCTCGAGTCGCGCAGCGGCTTCGGCCGGGTGTGCCGCGTGATCACGTTCAGGTTCTCCACGATCACGCGCCCGTCGCCGGGGCGTGCCTCGAGGATCCGCCCCTGCTTCCCGCGGTCCTTGCCGGCGAGAATCTGGACGAGATCCCCCTTCTTGATCTTCAGCTTCACTGTCATTTCTGCTCAGAGCACCTCGGGAGCCAGGGACACGATCTTCATGAAGTTCTTCTCGCGCAGCTCGCGGGCGACGGGCCCGAAAATGCGGGTGCCGCGCGGGTTGCGGGCGGCGTCGATGATCACGGCAGCATTCTCGTCGAACGCGATCTGCGTGCCGTCGTCGCGACCGTAGGGCTTCTTCGTCCGGACGACCACGGCCTTCACGACCTCGCCCTTCTTGACCGCGCCCTGCGGTGTCGCCGACTTCACGGTACCGACGATGATGTCGCCGACCCGCGCGTACCGACGCTTGGATCCGCCCATCACCCGGATGCAGAGTAGCTCGCGCGCACCGGTGTTGTCCGCGACGCGCAGCCTCGATTCTTGTTGAATCATTTGGCGACCTCGACGATCTCGGCGAGGCGCCAGTTCTTCGACTTCGAGAGCGGACGGGTCTCGACGATCCGGACGACGTCCCCGAGCTTCGCCTGGTTCGTCTCGTCGTGGGCGTGGAACTTCTTCGATTGCCGGATCACTTTCTTGTAGCGCCGGTGCATCCCGATCGTGTCGACCTTGACGACGATCGTCTTGTCCATCGCGTCCGACACGACGGTGCCCTGGCGTTCCTGGCGGCGACCGAGCTCCTGCTCCGGCTTCGGGAGACGGACGATCGGCTTGCGTTCGCTTGCCTTATCGCGCTTCCGGCGCGTTCGTTGGGGGCGAAGCGACCGCGGCAGGCGCTTGCGCTTCGGCTTCGGCCCCGACTGCTGGACGGGGGCTGCGGGAGCTTCGGCGGCGGGCGCTTTCGGCGCAGGCTCCTCGACGGCCGGCTCGTCGGCGACGACTTCTGCCTCGGCGACGGGCTCCTCGGCGACGGGCTCCTCGGCAACGGGCTCCTCGGCAACAGCCTCGGGCTCGACGGCCGGCTCGGGCTCGCCGACTGCCGGCGCTTCCACGGGCTCGCCGTCGTCAGGCTGGACTGGCTCGGGGGTCGCCTCGGGCTCGACCTCTGCCGCCTTCGCGGCCTCGGTCTCGGGCTGGGCGCCGGCGGCAGGAGCCTCCTGCTCGGGCACGGCAACCATCGCCTCGTCGGCCGGCGGCACGTCGTCGGCGACGACCGCGCCGGCCGCCGGCTCCTCGACTTCAGGCGGCTCAGCCACCGCCTCCGTCGACTCGATCGGGGCGCCTTCGTCGACGGCGGCGCTGGCGGCTCCGGTCTCCTCGACCGGGGTCTCATCTGCGTTCTGCTCGGTTTTCTTCTCAGCCATCTCTAGTTCACCTTCAGTTTCTGTCGGGCCTCGCGCTCGTGACGGACGGTCAGGATGCGGGCTATCTCGCGCTTCGCGGAGCGAAGTCGCGCGCTGTTCTCGAGCGCTCCGGTCGCCGACTGGAAGCGGAGGTTGAAGAGCTCCTGGCGGGTCTCCGCCATCTTCCGGTCGAGCTCGTCGTCGGTGAGGTCGCGCAAGGCTCTAGCTTTCAAAGAGATCAGCCTCTCTGCGGACGAACTTGGTCTTCACAGGCAGCTTCTGGCCGGCGAGACGCAGAGCCTCCTTGGCCAGCGGCTCGGGCACCCCCGCGAGCTCGAACATCACGCGACCCGGCTTGACGACGGCGACCCAGTGCTCCGGAGAGCCTTTGCCCGAGCCCATCCGCGTCTCGGCGGGCTTCTGCGTGACGGACTTGTCCGGGAAGACGTTGATCCAGACCTTGCCGCCGCGCTTGATCTTGCGCGTCATCGCGATCCGGGCGGCCTCGATCTGGCGGTTCGTAAGCCAGCCGTTCTCGAGCGCCTTGATCCCGTAGTCGCCGAACTGAACCTCGCTCTGACCGCGCGAGACTCCGCGGCGGCGGCCGCGATGCACCTTGCGGAACTTGACCTTCTTCGGCAGCAGCATCAGCCCTTGCCACCTGACTCGTCGAGCTTCGTCTTGTCCTCGGTCTGCACCTTCGGGGTCGTCGTGTCCGGCGCGTCCGCGACCGGTGCCGGGGTGGTCGCTACCTCCGGCGTGATGACCGGCTGCTCGCGGCCCGCGGCCGACACTCCCTGCTCGTCGGTACGTGGCTTCTCGACGGTCTCCTGCGGACGCTCGGCCGGGCGGTTCTGCGGACGAGGACGGCTCGTACCCTGGCCTCGTCCACTGGGCCGGCCGCCGGAGCGCGGGGCTCCGCCACCTCCGGGGCCACCTCCGGGGCCACCTCCGGGGCCGCCTGCGGCACCAGGTCCGCCGGGACGACCGCCGCCGGGACGGCGCGGCTTCTTGACGAGGCCGAGGCCCTCACGGTCCTGGCTGCGGCCGCGACTGCTCTCGCGCGAGGCCCCAAGGCCCTCCGCAGCGCCACCGCGGCGCCTGCGGGCCTGATCCTGATCCCCGAGCCGGGTGTCCTTGCCGGTCGTGACGCCTTCGAAGCCCTCGGGCATGATCTCGCCCTTGTTGATCCAGACCTTGACGCCGATCCGGCCGTAGGTCGTCTTCGCCTCGGCGAAGCCGTAGTCGATGTCGGCTCGGATCGTGTGCAGCGGGATCCGGCCCTCGGTGTAGCGCTCCGAGCGGCTCATTTCGCCGCCGCCGAGCCGGCCGCCGCACTGGATCTTGATCCCCTGCGCGCCCGAGCGCATCGCCGAGGCCAGCGAACGCTTCATGGCGCGGCGGAAGCTGACGCGATTCTGCAGCTGCTCCGCGATCGACTGCGCAACGAGCTTCGCATCGAGCTCGGGGCGCTTGATCTCGTTGATGTTGATGTGGACGTTCTTGCCCGTGATCGAGTGCAGCTCCTTGCGGAGCGCATCCACCTCGACGCCGGACTTGCCGATCACGATCCCCGGGCGCGCGGTGTAGATGTCGACCGTGATCCGCTGCTTGTCCTTACGGATCAGGATGTCCGACAGGCCGGCGTGGCCGAGCTTGCCGTTGATGTGGGCCCGGATCTGGACGTCCTCGAGGATGTACTGGGGGAACTCCTTCTTCCCCACGTACCAGTTGGACTTCCAGTCGTGGATGACGCCGACCCGCAGACCGCCGGGATGGACTTTCTGACCCATCAGGCAACCGCCTCCTTCTTCTTCGCGCGAGCCGCGCGCTTTGGCTTCTCTGCGGCAACGGCGGACGCCGGCGCCTCCGTCGTGGCGGGAGCTACCTGGCGGCGCCTCGGCCGCTGCTCCGCCTTCGGATCTTCGCCGAGCACCACCGTGATGTGACAGGTGCGCTTGCGGATCCGGTTGACCCGGCCGCGAGCGCGGGCACGCCAGCGCTTCAGTGTCGGGCCTTCGTCGGCGTAGGCGGCCGCGACGACGAGCTCGTCGCCGATCAGCCCGTGGTTGGCCTCGGCGTTCGAGACGGCCGAGTGCAGCACCTTCTCGATCTCCATCGCCGCGTGACGCTGCGTGAAGCGGAGGATCGTCCGTGCCTCCGGCACGGTGCGACCGCGGATGTGCTCGAGCACGATCCGCGCCTTGCGCGCCGAGAGACGAACCCACCTGGCCTCGGCCTTGACCGTCACCGTCGGAAGTGCCGGCTTCGACGTTGCCACTAGCGCTTCACCTTCGCCTGGCGATCGCCGGCGTGACCGCGGAACGTCCGCGTGGGAGCGAACTCGCCGAGCTTGTGCCCGACCATCTGCTCGCTGACGAAGACCGGCACGTGCTTGCGGCCGTCGTGGACCGCGATCGTATGCCCGACCATGTCGGGGAAGATCGTGGACGACCGCGACCAGGTGCGGATCATCCGCTTCTCGTTCGTGGCGTTCATCGACTCGATCCGGCTCAGCAGCCGTGCCTCGATGAAGGGGCCCTTTTTCGATGACCTCGACACTTAACGCTTGTCCTTTCCGCGACGCCGACCGCGCACGATCAAGTTGTTGGATTCCTTGTGCTTCGCCCTTGTGCGCTTGCCGAGCGTCGGCACGCCCCACGGGGTGACCGGATGGCGGCCGCCTTTCGACTTGCCCTCGCCGCCGCCGTGCGGGTGGTCGACTGGGTTCATAGCCGAGCCGCGCACGCCGGGCCGCTTGCCGAGCCAGCGGTTGCGACCCGCCTTGCCGATCGACTGGTTCTCGTGGTCGGCGTTCCCGACCTGGCCGACGGTGGCGCGACAGGTGAGCGGGACGCGACGCATCTCGCCGGATGGCACGCGCAGCACCGCGTAACCGGCGTCCTTGGCGACGAGCTGGACGCTCGAGCCGGCGGAGCGCGCCATCTTGGCGCCCTGGCCTGGCTTCAGCTCGACGTTGTGCACCATCGTGCCGGTCGGGATGTTCTCGAGGGGGAGCGCATTCCCCGGCTTGATGTCGGCGGTCGGGCCCGACTCGACCGTTGCCCCAACCTTGATCCGTGCCGGCGCGATGATGTAGGACTTCGCGCCGTCCGCGTAGTGAAGGAGCGCGATCCGAGCCGACCGGTTGGGGTCGTACTCGATCGCGGCCACCTTGGCCGGCACGCCGTCCTTCGTGCGCTTGAAGTCGATCACGCGGTAGCGGCGCTTGTGACCCCCGCCCTGATGGCGCGTCGTGATCCGGCCGTTCGAGTTCCGTCCGCCGGTCTTCTTCAGCGGCTCCGTCAGGCTCTTCTCGGGCTGTGTCTTCGTGACCTCCTCGAAACTCGAGACGGACATGAAGCGACGGCCGGGGCTCGTCGGCTTGTACTTCTTGAGGGCCATCAGTGGGTCTCCTGGTGATGGTTTCGCGCCTCTGGCGTGTGAGCCGCAAGCAGTGCAAGGACGCAGGGAGCGTTCATGCCTGAAGGCATGGACGCGACTGAGGACGCAGCAGTGCGCCGCGGATCGCGCGTCAGAGGCGCCCTAACTGTTGCCAGGAGGCCCACTAGACTTGTGCTCCTTCGAAGATCTCGATCGTGTGCCCCTCGCGCAATTGGACGATCGCCTTCTTCCACCCCGGCCGCTTGCCCACGGAGATCCCGCGGCGTTTCGGCTTGGCCTGGACCTTGACGATGTTCACGGCCTGGACCTTGACCTCGAAGAGCTCCTCGACGGCCTGGCGGACCTGCGTCTTGTGCGCGTCCTTGTGCACCTTGAACGTGTACTTGCGATCGCTGATCAGGCTGTAGCTCTTCTCCGAGACGACCGGAGCGAGCAGCACCTCGTTGGGATGAAGGCTCACGTAGCCCTCCCCTGGACGAGCGGGAGCGCGCTCTCGGTGATGAGGAGCGAGCGGGCCCAAACCACCGAGGCGACCTCGAGCTCGGACGGAACCGTGATCAGCGTCCTCGGGAGGTTGCGGAACGACTTGATCAGTGTCTCCTCCTCCTCGGTGACGACGAGCAGGAGCGGCGCATCCTTGCCCCAACCTTCGACGAGCGCCTTTGCCCGCTTCGTCGAAGGTGCGTCGAAGGCGTCGGCAGCGACGAGCCCAAGCGTCCCGTTCGAAGCGTGACTCGAGAGCGCGCCACGAAGCGCCGAGCGACGCGCTTTGCGGTTCACCTTCTGGTCGAAGACGCGACTGACGGCGAACGTGACACCGCCGCCCGTGAACTGCGGGGCTCGGATCGTGCCCGCGCGGGCGCGGCCGGTGCCCTTTTGGCGCCACGGCTTCGCACGGCCACCAGAGACGAGGCCGCGGGACTTGACCCCGCGCGTGCCCGCACGTCGGGCGTTCAGCTCGGCACGGACCGTCTCGTGGACAACGTGCGGCTTCAGCTCTGCGCCGAAGATGTCGGCCTCGAGGGCGACGTCCGTCTTGGCCGAACCCCCGAGGAGCGGTGCTTTGGGAGCGGCCATTACCTGGCCTCCCTGATCTCGACGATCCCGCTCGTCGGACCCGGGATCGAGCCCTTCACGAGCAGGAGGTTCAGCTCGACGTCGACATCGTGAATCACGAGCCCAGGCTGGGTGATGCGCTTGCCACCCATCCGTCCGGCCATCTTCTGGCCTTTGAAGACACGCGCCGGCGTCGCCGACGCGCCGATCGAGCCGGGCTTGCGCACGTTGTGCGAGCCGTGCGATACGGGGCCGCGAGCGAAATTGTGCCGCTTGATCGTCCCCTGGAAGCCCTTTCCGATCGAGATCCCGGCGATCTTGACCGCCTCTCCCGGTTCGAAGGCCTCGACGGTGACGGTCTCCCCGACCTGCAGCTCGCTCTGACCGCGGAGCTCGACGAGATGACGGTGCGCGGTCGCACCGGCTTTCGCGAGGTGCCCGAGCTCCGGCTTCGAGAGCTTGCGGTCGACCACCGGCTCGTAGGCGATCTGAACCGCCTCGTAACCGTCGATCTCCATGGTCTTCACCTGAACGACGGGACACGGCCCGGCCTGGATCACGGTGACAGGGGTGACCTGCCCGCTCTCCGGGTCGAAGATCTGCGTCATGCCGAGCTTTCTGCCGAGAATGCCTTTCATCGCTACCGGCCTCCGGCCTTGCAGATCGCGCTCTCGGCCGGCGAAAAGCGAGGCTGGCTAGGACGCAGGGCGCGTTCGTAGCCGGAGGCTACGAACGCAACCGAGGACGACGCCAGGCGACGCTTTGCAACCGCGCCGTGAGTGCGAGATGTGAGGTCGGCGGCCGCCATCACAGCTTGATCTCGATGTCGACGCCGGCGGGAAGGTCGAGGCGCATCAGCGAGTCCACGGTCTTCGGCGTCGGGCTGTGGATGTCGATCAGCCGCTTGTGCGTACGCACCTCGAAGTGCTCACGCGAGTCCTTGTCCTTGAACGGACTGCGGATCACGCAGTAAACGTTCTTCTCGGTGGGCAGGGGCACGGGGCCGGTGATCGTCGCACCGGTGCGCTGGGCCGTCTCCACGATCTGCGAGGCGGAGCGGTCGAGCTGCTGGTGGTCATAGCCCTTGAGCCGGATGCGGATCTTCTGTTGTGCCACGAGGTTCCCTCGATCCCTTCGTTACTTCGTGAGCTCTATTTGGTGATCTGCGTGACGACGCCGGCGCCGACCGTACGACCGCCCTCGCGGACCGCGAAGCGCAAGCCCTCGTCCATGGCGATCGGCGCGATCAGCTGCACCGTCATCTGCGTGTTGTCGCCCGGCATGACCATCTCCTGGCCCTCCGGGAGCGTGATCTCGCCCGTCACGTCCGTCGTGCGGAAGTAGAACTGCGGGCGGTACTTGGAGAAGAACGGCGTGTGGCGGCCGCCCTCGTCCTTCGAGAGCACGTAGATCTCGGCGTTGAAGTCCGTGTGCGGGGTGATCGAGCCGGGCTTCGCGAGCACCTGGCCGCGCTCGATCTCCTCGCGCTTGATTCCGCGCAGAAGCGCGCCGGCGTTGTCGCCCGCCTGGGCGGCGTCGAGGGTCTTCTGGAACATCTCGACGCCCGTGACGACGGTCTTCTCCGTCTTCTCGTGGATGCCGACGATCTCGACCTCGTCGCCGATCTTGATCTGCCCCTGCTCGACACGGCCGGTGACGACGGTGCCGCGGCCGGTGATCGTGAAGACGTCCTCGATCGGCATCAGGAACGGCCTGTCGATGTCGCGCGTCGGCTCCGGGATGTAGGAGTCGACCGCCTCCATCAGCTCGAGGATCTTCGGCGTCCACTCGGCGTCGCCCTCGAGGGCCTTAAGCGCCGAGACGTGCACGATCGGGATGTCGTCGCCCGGGAAGTCGTACTTGGAGAGGAGCTCGCGCACCTCCATCTCGACGAGCTCGAGCAGCTCGGGATCGTCGACCATGTCGGCCTTGTTGAGCGCGACCACGATGTACGGCACGTCGACCTGCTTCGCGAGCAGGATGTGCTCCCGCGTCTGCGGCATGGGGCCGTCGGCGGCCGAGACGACGAGGATCGCGCCGTCCATCTGGGCGGCGCCCGTGATCATGTTCTTGATGTAGTCGGCATGCCCTGGGCAATCGACGTGCGCGTAGTGGCGGTTCGCCGTCTCGTACTCGACGTGCGCCGTGTTGATCGTGATCCCGCGCTGGCGCTCCTCGGGAGCGGCGTCGATCGACGCGAAGTCGCGGGCGACGGTGGTTCCACCCTGCTCGGAGAGCACCTTCGTGATCGCCGCCGTGAGGGTCGTCTTCCCGTGGTCGATGTGACCGATCGTGCCGACGTTGAGGTGCGGCTTCGTGCGCTCGAACTTTTGCTTCGCCATGCTGTGTCTCTCCTTCTCTTTAACTGGTCTGCGAGTCGACGATCTCGGCGGCGATCGAGCCCGGGACGTCCTCGTAACGGTCGAACTGCATCGTGAAAGTGGCGCGCCCCTGGGTCATCGAGCGCACGTCGGTTGCGTAGCCGAACATCTCCGACAGCGGCACGCTCGCCTTGATCGTGGTGGCGTTGCCCATCGGGTTCATCTCCTCGATTCGCCCGCGACGGCTGTTCAGGTTACCCATCACGTCGCCGAGGAAGTCCTCGGGCGTAACGACCTCGACGGCCATCGTCGGCTCGAGGAGCTTCGGCTTCGCGCGCTTCATCGCCTCTTTGAAGGCCATCGAGCCGGCGATCTTGAAGGCGCGCTCCGAGGAGTCGACGTCGTGGTAGGAGCCGTCGATCAGCTCGATCTTGACGTCGACGACCGGGTAGCCGGCCAGGATCCCGGAGTTCATCGCCTCCCGGATCCCCTCGTCGATCGGCTTGATGTACTCCTTCGGGATCTTGCCGCCGACGATCTTGTCGTCGAAGACGTAGCCGTCGCCGGGGCTCTGGGGAATCAGGTTGATGACGACATCGCCGTACTGCCCCGAGCCGCCGGTCTGGCGGACGAACTTGCCCTGAACCTTCTCGGCGGGCTTCGAGATCGTCTCGCGGTAGGCGACCTGGGGCCGGCCGACGTTCGCGTCGACCTTGAACTCGCGCATCAGCCGGTCGACGATGATCTCGAGGTGCAGCTCGCCCATGCCGGCGATCAGCGTCTGGCCGGTCTCCTCATCGCCGGTCACGCGGAACGTCGGATCCTCCTCCGCGAGCCGCTGCAGGCCGGCGCCCAGCTTGTCCTGGTCGCCCTTCGTCTTCGGCTCGATCGCGACCGAGATCACGGGTTCCGGGAAGGTCATCCGCTCGAGCACGATCGGGGCGGAGTCGATCGCGAGGGTATCGCCGGTGGTCGTCGACTTGAGGCCGACTCCAGCCGCGATCTCGCCGGCGGTGATCTCGTCGCGCTCCTCGCGGTGATTCGCGTGCATCTGGAGGATGCGGCTGATCCGCTCCATCTTGCCGGTCGTCGTGTTGAGGACGCGGTCGCCTGACTTGAGCGTCCCGGAGTAGACGCGGAAGTAGGTCAGCTTGCCGACGAACGGATCGGTCATCACCTTGAAGGCGAGCGCCGAGAAGGGCGCGTTCGGATCGGCGTCGCGCGTCAGCTCGGCCTCCGTCTTCGGGTCGAGGCCCGAGATGGCCGGGACGTCGAGCGGACTCGGCAGGTAGTCGATCACGGCGTCGAGCAGCGGCTGTACGCCCTTGTTCTTGAAGGCGCTGCCGAGCACGATCGGCGTCAGCGCGTCGGCGAGCGTGCCGGCGCGGAGTGCGCGCTTGATCATCTCTGGGGTGACCAGCGACTCGTCGGTGAGGTACGTCTCGGTCAGCTCGTCGTCGTGCTCGGCGATCGCGTCGATCAGCAGGTGGTGATACTCGTGCGCCTGCTCGGCGAGCTCGACCGGGATCTCGCCGACGGTGAATGTCTCGCCGAGGTCGTCCTCGTAGGTGATCGCCCTCATCTCGACGAGGTCGACGACGCCGCGGTGATGCTCTTCCTGGCCGATCGGGAGCTGGATCGGCACCGGGTTGGCGCCGAGCTTGTCGATGATCGACTGAACCGAGGCGAAGAAGTCGGCGCCGGTGCGATCCATCTTGTTGATGAACGCGATCCGCGGCACCTTGTATTTGTCGGCTTGGCGCCAGACGGTCTCGGATTGCGGTTGCACACCCGCCACGGCATCGAAGACGGCGACGGCGCCGTCGAGCACACGCAGGCTCCGCTCCACCTCCACTGTGAAGTCCACGTGTCCGGGCGTATCGATAATGTTGATCCGATGGTCGCGCCATTCCGCGGTCGTCGCGGCAGACGTGATCGTGATCCCGCGCTCCTGCTCCTGCGCCATCCAGTCCATCGTGGCGGCGCCCTCGTGCACCTCGCCCATCTTGTGGGTGCGGCCGGTGTAATAGAGAATCCGCTCCGTCGTCGTCGTCTTGCCGGCGTCGATGTGCGCCATGATCCCGATGTTGCGGACGCGGTCGAGCGCGATGCGTGAGGCGGTGGTCGTCATTACCAGCGGTAGTGAGCGAAGGCCTTGTTGGCCTGTGCCATCCGGTAGATGTCGTCCTTCTTCTTGAACGCCCCACCCTGCTGGTTGATCGCGTCCATCAGCTCGCCCGCGATCTTCTGCTCCATCCCCTTTTCGCGCCGGTCGCGCGAGAACTGGACCAGCCAGCGAATTGCGAGCGTGCGCGCACGGCGCTGCGGTACCTCGATCGGCACCTGATAATTGGCACCGCCGACGCGGCGCGAGCGAACCTCGAGCACCGGCGTCACGGTCTTGACCGCAGCCTCGAGCGCCTCGACGGCGCCCTTGCCCGTCTTCTCGGAGACGATTGCGAGCGCGTCGTAGACGAGCCGCTCGGCCGTCGAGCGCTTGCCGTCGAGCATCACGGCGTTGATGAACTGCGTCACGAGCTGCGAGCTGTGAACAGGATCCGCAACAAGCACACGGGGCGTGATGTCTGCGCGGCGAGGCATCAGCTGCGCTTGGCTCCGTACTTGGAGCGGCCCTGCTTGCGGTCGGAGACGCCGGAGGTGTCGAGAGCGGCACGGATCACCTTGTAGCGGATCCCGGGGAGGTCCTTGACGCGGCCGCCGCGAATGAGGACGACGGAGTGCTCCTGGAGGTTGTGCCCCTCGCCGGGAATGTAGACGGTGACCTCCATCTGGTTCGTCAGCCGCACGCGCGCAACCTTGCGCAGCGCGGAGTTCGGCTTCTTCGGCGTCGTCGTGTAGACACGCGTGCAGACGCCGCGCTTCTGCGGTGCGCCACGCAGCGCAGGGGTCTTCGTCTTCGCCTGCGGCGATTGACGACCCTTCCGGACGAGCTGATTCGTGGTCGGCACTGCTCTCCTCTGCACACAACGTCTGAACACACGGCAACGGTCGGCCGGGCTGCACTACGCCCTAGCCAACCGGACAGCGGATGGTAGCGGAGACCGCGCAGGCTCGCAAACGCAAGAGCGCCTTTCAGAAAGACGTTTCGTCGGCGGGGTGTGCTGGGTGGTGCGAGCGCAAGGACGCAGAGAGCCTCGATAGTCCAGCTACCGAGGCTCTCTGAGGACGCCGCGATCGTGCCGCACAGCGCCGCCCGACGGCTCAAGATTCTGAAAAGCGCTCTAACGCTCGTCGAGCGAGAGGAAGGCGAGGAAGCTCGTCAACTCGACCGCGCCGACGGCCGGAAGCCGGTCGCGGACGCACCGCAGCTCGTCCAGCGCTGCGTGCTGACGCCGCCACGTCCAGTTGCGGTAAGCGTCGGCCCTCGCCGCTCGGCGGAGGGCGCGCGCGACCGCCGGCTTCGCCCGGTCGAATGGAACCGCAGCGAGTGGCGTCGTCTCGCCGATCGCCCGAACGCGGACGAGGCCGTCGAACGTCCTGATCGCGAGCTCACGCCCCGTCGCGAGCGAGAACGCCTGCGCCGGAAGCTCGGACGCCAGCACGACCCCTCGACCGTTCGAAAGCCACGATGGCGCGGGGTCGAGGTCGAGCTCTCGCGCCGGCACGGACCCGTAGGAGGCGAGGAACTCCGTCACCTGCGCGACGGATGGGTTGTTACGCGGTACGAGTTTCACCTCGAGCGCGCGGCGGCGCAGCTCGTCGCCGATCGCACCGCGCCCGACGGCGAGCGTCGCGTTGGCACGCGTCAGCGCAGTGAGGTACGGCCCACGGCTCCCGAAGCGAAGCAGGGTAATCGCACGCTCGGTGGCGATCACATCGCCGGCGGCGAGGCTGACCGCTCGTTGCTCGACGAGCCGGGCGAAGAGGATCGAGAGCGCCAGCTCCGCGTCGCCCGTCACCCGCGCAAGCGCGGCGATCTCGTTCGTCGTCACCGTCTCGTCGCCCAGCGCGCAGCGAGTTCCCGGACGCAGGTCGATCTGACCCGCGCGAAGATCGGCGTCGAAGCGGTGTCGAGCCGGCGCGTCGCAGAGATCGGCGTCGCGAGCCCAGAGCCATACGCACGCGGCGCCGGCCTTGTCGGGATCGTTGCCGGCCTCGTTGAAGACACCCCAGCCCCAGGAGAAGACGTACGCGGTGCCGAGCTCGCGCGAGACTTGCCTCGCCGCCAGCGCCTGCAGCTTCGCGACCTCGAACCACGCCGACTCGGGCTCGAGCCCCTCGCGGCCGCCGGACCCGCGGCCGGTCTGGAAGGCGAGGATGAAGCCCACCTTGCTCGCCGGGATGTTCATAGCGAAGAGTTTCGAGGCCGCTCGCCGCATCGACGTGCGCATCCGCCGGCTGCCGAGCTCGGGGCCGGCCTTGTGGATCGACGGCGCGCCGAAGTATTTCTCGACCACGATGTCCGCGACGCTCGCCAGCTCTCGCCACCACGGCGCCGCGTCGACGCCGGTATACGGATCGCTCGAGACGAGCAGGATCGGCTTCGCCCCACGAGCGGCGAGCAGGCGCGACCACTGGAGCACATTGGCTCGGTACCTGGCTGTCGTGGCCGTCCACGGGGTCGGCGTCGAGGCGCCGAAGAGCTCGTTCATCACGATCCACGGCGTCTCGCAGCCGAGGCTCGCGACCGCGTAGTCGAGCAGGCTGTTCGCCCTCTGCGCGAGCACGGACGGGTCAGCGGGCGCCGACGGGGTGCCGATCCGCCGATTGAGATAGTTGTCCCAGAAGACGGTCGTCGCGCCGGCGGCCCTCATCTGCGCCGGGTACTCGGCCCCCGAGCCGGCGACGATCACGCCCGGCCGCCCGAAGATCGACTCGAACTGCGGTGCGCCGTAGTCGATCCAGAGCGGTTTCTCAGCCGGTACGACGCAGGGCGCCGCGGCGGCCGGCGCGGGCGCAACGGCGAGGGCCGAAACCGCAATCAGCGTGATGAGCAGGATCTTCTTCATCGGGCGCGACCGTTGTACCAGACGTCTCCGGATGCTTCGACGTATCGGGCGGACAGCGGAACGACGACGGGGCGGCACCGGTCGCCGCCCCGTCGCGATTCGTGGTGCTCGGCGAACGAGCTAGCTGCTGCTCTCGTCGAGCGGGCTGTCGATCTCCGGGATCTCGGCCGCCTCGGGCGACTCCTTGGGCATCCCGTCGCCGTCGGCGTCGTGCTCGGGCGCGCCGCCGAAGGTGAGGCCGAGCGCCTCCAGGTCGATCCCGTCGCCGTCGCCGGAGCCGATCTCCTCGAGCGCCGCCAGCAACTCGGCCTCCGTGTCGGGCCGCGCGTAGAGGTGCGCGGGCACCGAGTCGGACGGGCCGATGTCGATCTGGCGATAGCGCTTGAGCCCGGTCGCCGCCGGGATCAGCTTGCCGATGATCACGTTCTCCTTCAAGCCGAGCAGGTGATCGACCTTGCCCTCGATCGCGGCGTCCGTCAGCACCTTCGTCGTCTCCTGGAAGGAGGCGGCGGAGAGGAACGACTCGGTCGCGAGCGACGCCTTCGTGATTCCGAGGATCAGCGGCTCGAACGTGGCGTGCTCGCCCTTCTTCTTGAGCTTGCCGTTCTCGCGCTCCACCTTCGTCTTGTCGGCCAGCTCGCCCGGCAGCAGGCTGGTGTCGCCCGCCTCGATCACGCGAACCTTCTTCAGCATCTGTCGCACGATCAGCTCGATGTGCTTGTCGTGGATGTCGACGCCCTGGGACTTGTAGACCTTCTGCACCTCTCCCACGAGGTACAGCTCGGTCTCCGTCGAGCCCTTGCCCGCCTTCGTCCGCAGATCCAAGAGCTCGGATGGCGAGCGTGAGCCCTCGTTGAACGGGTCGCCGGGCTCGACGAGCTGGCCCTCCGTCACGAGCAGACGCGTGCGGCGGGGAAGCTGGTACTCCTTCTCCGGCAGCGGCTCGCCGGCCTCGTCGAGCGCGTCGGGGATCACGGTGACCTTCGGGCCGCGGTCCGAGTCCTCGATCTCGACCCGGCCGTGGATCTCGGAGAGCGTCGCCGCGCCCTTCGGGTTTCGCGCCTCGAAGATCTCGACGACGCGCGGCAGGCCGTGGGTGATGTCTGCGCCGGCGACGCCGCCGGTGTGGAACGTCCGCATCGTCAGCTGCGTCCCCGGCTCGCCGATCGACTGGGCGGCGATGATCCCCACCGCATCGCCGATCTCGGTGCCCTCGCCGGTGGCGAGGAAGGTGCCGTAGCACGCCTGGCACACACCGCTCTCGGCGCGGCACTTGAGGACCGAGCGAACCGGCAGGGTGGCGCCCTCGGCGTGCTCCTCGAGCCCTTCGATGATCTCCCGGAGCTTCGGCACCGTCAGGTCTGCGCCCTTCTCGACGAGCATCTTCTTGCCCGGCTTGCCGTCTTTCAGCGGCTTGTAGACCGTCTCGGCCATGATCCGGCCGACGACGCTCTTGTTCAGGCCGTCGGGGCCTGCAACCGGCAACTCGATGTAGTCCTCGGCGCCGCAGTCGGCCTCGCGGACGATCACGTCCTGCGAGACGTCGACGAGACGCCGCGTCAGGTAGCCCGAGTCGGCCGTGCGGAGCGCCGTGTCGGCGAGACCCTTGCGGGCGCCGTGCGTGGAGATGAAGTACTCGAGCACCGAGAGACCCTCCATGAAGTTGGCCTTGATCGGGCGCTCGATGATCTCGCCCTTCGGATTGGCCATAAGGCCGCGCATCCCGGCGAGCTGGCGGATCTGCTTGAAAGATCCGCGCGCCCCGGAGTTGGCCATCATGTAGATCGAGTTCAGCTCGTTCAGATTCGCCTCCATCGCGTCGGCGACCTTGTCGGTCGCCTCCGTCCAGATCCCCACGATCGCCTCGTGCCGCTCGTCCTCGGTGATCAGTCCGCGCGAGTATTCGAGCTCCTTCGCCTTCACGCGAGCCTCGTAACCGACGAGGATCTCCTCCTTGTTCGGGGGGATCACGATGTCGTTCTTCGAGACCGTGATCCCGGCCTTCGTGGCGTAGGTGAACGCGAGACTCTTGATCGTGTCGAGCACCGTCGCGATCGCATGCGCGCCGTAACGGTCGACGAGGCCCGCGATGAAGAGGTCGATCTCGCGCTTGGAGAGCGTGCGGTTGATGAAATCGTGCACGCCTGCCTCGCCGATCACGACCGCCTCCTGGAGCGAGCGCTCGATCTCCGTGTTGAAGATCACGCGGCCCGGAGTGGTCAGGATCAGCTCCCCGTGCCAGCGGTACTCGATCGTGTCCTGGAGGCCGACCTGCTTCGATTCGAGGTGGAACTCGACCTCCTCCTCGGTCTGGAACCGCTTGATCCCCTTGACCTTCTGCTCCTTCGCGATCTCTTCGACGGTGGTCGCCGAGAGGTCCCGCCCGGAGTAGGTGAGGTAGTAGACCCCGAGCACCATGTCCTGCGTAGGCGTCGTCAGGGGACGACCGTGCGCCGGCGAGAGGATGTTGTTCGAGGAGAGCATCAGGATCCGCGCCTCGGCCTGAGCCTCGGCGGAGAGCGGCAGGTGGACGGCCATCTGGTCGCCGTCGAAGTCCGCGTTGAACGCGTGACAGACGAGCGGGTGAACCTGGATAGCCTTGCCTTCGACGAGCACGGGCTCGAACGCCTGGATCCCGAGTCGATGGAGTGTCGGGGCCCGGTTCAGGAGCACCGGATGCTCGGCGATCACCTCTTCCAGGACGTCCCAGACCTCGGGAGTCATCGACTCCACGTACTTCTTTGCGGCCTTGATGTTCTGGACGGCCTTCCGCTCGACGAGCCGGCTCATGATGAACGGCTTGAAGAGCTCGAGCGCCATCAGCTTCGGCAGCCCGCACTGGTGCAGCTTCAGGTACGGCCCGGAGACGATCACGGAGCGGCCCGAGTAGTCGACCCGCTTGCCGAGCAGGTTCTGGCGGAACCGGCCCTGCTTGCCCTTCAGCATGTCGGAGAGCGACTTCAGCGGCCGGTTGCCCGGGCCGGTGACCGCGCGGCCGCGGCGGCCGTTGTCGAACAGCGCGTCGACGGCCTCCTGCAGCATCCGCTTCTCGTTGTTGACGATGATCTCGGGCGCACCGAGGTCGAGCAGCCGCTTCAAGCGGTTGTTCCGGTTGATCACGCGCCGATAGAGATCGTTCAGGTCAGAGGTCGCGAAGCGGCCGCCGTCGAGCTGCACCATCGGGCGCAGCTCCGGCGGGATCACCGGCACGGCTTCGAGGATCATCCACTCCGGCTTGTTCTCGGAGGTGATGAACGCGGTCACTACCTTCAGGCGCTTGATCGCACGCTGCTGCTTCTGGCCCTTCGACGTCTTGATCGTCTCGCGGAGAGAGAGCGCCTCAGCCTTCAGGTCGAGGTCGCGGAGGAGATCGCGGATCGATTCCGCTCCCATCCCGCCGCGGAAGTAGACGCCGAACCCGTAGGGCGAGCCGAAGCGGTCCTTGAGCTCGCGGAAGAGCTGCTCGTCGTTCTCGACGTACTTGACGTCGAGCTCGCGGAAGCGCTTCCAGACCTCCTCGAGGCGACGGACCGAGTCGACCGAGGCCTCGCGCGCATCCTCGCGACGGGACTCGATGTCGGCGTACATCTCGCGCACCTTGAGCGCCCACTGGCCGACCGTGTCGAGGTCGTCCTTGCGCGCGCCCTCTTTCAGGCAGAGGTCGTAGGCGAGCTCTCGCACGTCGGCGGGATCGCCGGCCGGCTCGGCCTTGGCGAGCACGTCGGCAAGCAGGCCTGCGCCCACCGCGCGAGCCTTCTCGAGATTCTTCAGGTCGACGCCGCTGACGAGCTTTGCATCCTCACCGGACAACTCGGCGCCGGAGAGCAGCGCATCCTGCAGCTTGTTCACGTGCTTCGTGAGGGCGCCCTTCTTCGAGCCCGAGGCCTGCTCGAGCTCGTTGCGGAGCGGCCGCAGCGCCTCCTGGATCTGCTGAGCCGCGGTGGCGACCTGCTCGTGCTCGCGCGGGGCGAGCTTGCGGTCGTCGCGCGTCGCGGTCGCCCGGACGAGCTCGCGGATCTTCTTCGGATCCTCGGTCGAGATCTTGCCCGAGAGCTCGGGGAAGATCCCGGACGCGAGCGAGCGCACTTCCTCGAGCGGCGACAGCAGCTGCTCCTCGGCCCAGTTGCCAAGCCCACGCGCCCAGAAGTCGTCGTCCTCGTCGAAGTCCTTGTCCTTGCCCTTCGCGAAGTAGTCGCGGCGCCGCTGGAGCCGGCCCTCGAGGGCGGCGAGCGCCTCGTCACGGTCAACGTAGATCTGCTCCGACTCGATCCGGACCTTGTCCTCGAGGTCGGCGAGGTCCTTCGCCCGCGCCTCGACGTCCACGGCGGTCACGATCGAGGCGGCGAAGTAGAGCACCTTCTCGAGCTCGCGCGGGGCGATGTCGAGTAGGTAGCCGATGCGGCTCGGAACGCCCTTGAAGAACCAGATGTGCGAGACCGGCGCGGCCAGGTCGATGTGGCCCATCCGCTCGCGCCGCACCTTCTGGCGGGTCACCTCGACGCCGCAGCGCTCGCAGATGATCCCCTTGTAGCGGACGCGCTTGTACTTGCCGCAGTAGCACTCCCAGTCCTTGGTCGGACCGAAGATGCGCTCGCAGAAAAGCCCGTCGCGTTCCGGCTTCAGGGTGCGGTAGTTGATGGTCTCCGGCTTGGTGACCTCGCCCGAGGACCAGTCCCGGATCTGCTTGCTGGAGGCAAGCCCGATTCGGATCGCGTCGAAATCGTTGATGTCGATCAAGTGATCAGCGCCTCTTTCTTCTTCTCAGTCAGTTTCGGAATCGGTCGTCGTGCCAGTCGGGCGTACTCAGTCGTCGAGCTCGAGATCGGCGACCTCTTCGGCCACTGGGCCTACCTGCGCCTGCGCCTCTTCCTCGGCCACCTCGCCGGGGGTGAGAACGACGTCCGCGAGGTCGTCGAGCTCCTCGTCGGCCGCGAGCACGAGCTCGCCGTCGGCGTCCTGCCGGTCGGCGCCCTCCTCGACCTCCTCGGCCGTCGGCTGGCGCGCCGCTGCGCGGAGCGAGCCGGGCGAGAGGTCGATCCCGAGCTCCTCCGCGGCGCGGAGCAGCTCGTCGTCCTCCTCCCGCACCTCGACCTCGCGGCCCTCGTCCGAGAGGACGTGGACGTCGAGCGCGAGCGACTGCATTTCCTTCAGGAGCACCTTGAACGATTCGGGGATCGAGGGCTCGGCGATGTTCTCGCCCTTCACGATCGCCTCGTATGCCTTCACGCGGCCGATCGTGTCGTCGGACTTGATCGTCAGCATCTCCTGCAGCGTGTAAGCGGCGCCGTACGCCTCGAGCGCCCACACCTCCATCTCGCCGAAGCGCTGGCCGCCGAACTGCGCCTTGCCGCCCAGCGGCTGCTGGGTGACGAGCGAGTAGGGGCCGGTCGAGCGAGCGTGGATCTTGTCGTCCACGAGGTGCAGCAGCTTGAGGATGTACATGTAGCCGACGGTGACCTTCTGCTCGAAGGGCTCGCCCGTCTTGCCGTTGAAGAGCCGGATCTTGCCGGACGCCTGACTGCCCTCGGGCCGCGAGGTGTCGACGTTGATCTTGACCGGCGAGTCGGGGTTCTGCTTCGTCCACTCGATCAGCGCCGCGTCGACGTCCTGCACCGTCGCACCGTCGAAGACCGGCGTCGCCACCGGCCTCGGGTTCGGCGCGTTGATCGGAGCCTTCGGGTTCACCCCGGCCTCACCGTCGACGGCGAAGACGCCGTGCGCTGCCGCCCAGCCGAGGTGGGTTTCGAGGATCTGGCCGATGTTCATCCGGCTCGGCACGCCGAGCGGGTTCAGGATCACGTCGACGGGCCGGCCGTCCTCGAGGAACGGCATGTCCTCCTCGGGAACGATCTTCGAGATCACGCCCTTGTTGCCGTGGCGGCCGGCGAGCTTGTCGCCCTCCGAGATCTTGCGCTTCTTCGCCACGTAGACACGGACGAGCTGGTTGACACCTGGCGAGAGGTCGTCGCCCTCCTCGCGGGAGAACGTCTTGAGGCCGATTACCTTGCCGCCCTCGCCGTGGGGCACCTTCAGCGAGGTGTCGCGAACCTCGCGCGCCTTCTCCTTGAAGATCGCGCGGATCAGCTTCTCCTCGGCCGTCAGCTCGGTCTCGCCCTTCGGGGTCACCTTGCCGACGAGCAGGTCGCCGGAGCCCACCTCGGCTCCGATCCGGATCACGCCGCGGTCGTCGAGGTTCGCGAGCGACTCCTCCGAGCGGTTCGGGATGTCGCGCGTGACCTCCTCGTCACCGAGCTTCGTCGAGCGGGCGTCGATCTCGTACTCGTGGATGTGGATCGAGCTGAGCACGTCGTCCTTGACGAGGCGCTCTGAGAGCACGATCGCGTCCTCGAAGTTGTAGCCCTCGAATGGCATGAAGGCGACCATCAGGTTGGCGCCGAGCGCGAGCTCGCCGCCGTCCGTGGAGCTGCCGTCCGCGAGCACCTGCTCGCGCTTGACCTTGTCGCCGAGCCCGACGGCCGGCTTCTGATGGATCAGGGTGCCCTGGTTCGAGCGCATGAACTTCGTCAGGGCGTACTCCTCGCGGGAGCCCCTGCCCTCGACCACGATCTTCTCCGCGTCCACGTCGATCACGGTTCCGTCGGTCCGCGAGAGGACGACATCGCCCGTGTCGACCGCGGCGCGGTACTCGAGCCCGGTGCCGACGAGCGGCGCCTGCGGGATCATCAGCGGCACCGCCTGCCGCTGCATGTTGGCGCCCATCAGGGCGCGGTTCGCGTCGTTGTGCTCGAGGAACGGGATCAGGGCGGTCGCGACCGAGACGATCTGCGCCGGGGCGACGTCCATGAACTCGACCTCCTTCGGCGTGGCCGTGACGGCCTCGCCGAGGCTCGAGCGGCAGAGCACCGAGTCGCGGAGGAACTTGCCAGTCTTCGGATCCACCGGCTCGGAGGCCTGCGCGATCGTGTACTGGGCCTCCTCGGCGGCGTCGAGATAGATGATCTCGTCCGTCACCTTGCTCGACTTGACAACCCGGTAGGGCGTCTGGATGAAGCCGAACTCGGACACGGTCGCCATCGACGCGAGCGAGCCGATCAGGCCGATGTTCGGACCCTCCGGCGTCTCGATCGGGCACATACGCCCGTAGTGGGTCGGGTGGACGTCGCGCACCTCGATCGGCGCGCGCTCCCTCGTCAGCCCGCCGGCGCCGAGCGCGGAGAGGCGACGGCGATGGGTCAGGCCCGCGAGCGAGTTCGTCTGATCCATGAACTGCGAGAGCTGCGAGGAGCCGAAGAACTCCTTCAGCGCTGCAACCACGGGCCGGATGTTGATGATCGTCTGCGGGGTGATGGTGTCGACGTCCTCGGTGGTCATCCGCTCGCGCACGACGCGCTCCATGCGGTAGAGACCGACGCGGAACGCCTCCTGGATCAGCTCCCCCGTGGTCCGCAGCCGGCGGTTGCCGAAGTGCTCGTACTCGTCGAGCTCCGAGCGGATCGGGTCGCGGTTCAGCACGATCGAGTCGGCCGCGAAGTCCTTGGACTCGAGATCGACGCCGAGCTTCATCGGCAGGTCGACGAGCTTGCGGACGAGCGCGACGATGTCGGTCGTCGTCAGCGTGCGCGTGTCGTCCGGGACGTCGACGCCGAGCCGCTGGTTCAGCTTGTAGCGGCCGACCTTCGTCAGGTCGTAGCGCTTCGGGTCGAAGAAGAGCGCCTTGATCAGGTTGCGCGAGTTGTCGAGCGTGGGCGGCTCGCCGGGACGCTGCTTCTTGAACACCTCGACGACCGCCTCTTCCTCGCGGGTCGTCGTGTCCTTGTCCAGCGTGTTCTGAATGAATGGGGAGTTGTCGAAGAGGGCGAGCAGGTCCTCGTTCGAGTCGAGCTTGAGCCCGTCCGCGAAGTCCTCGCGAGCGAGCGCCCGCAGAAGCGTCGTGACCGGCAGCTTGCGCTTGCGGTCGATCCGGGCGTAGACGATCCCCTTCTTGTCGATCTCGAGCTCGAGCCACGAGCCGCGACTCGGCATCAGATTCGCGGTAAAGACCTGCTTCGTCGCGTCCTTCGGCTCCATCAGGTAGGCGCCCGGGCTGCGGACGAGCTGCGTCACGATCACGCGCTCGGTGCCGTTGATGATGAACGTGCCGTGCTCGGTCATCATCGGGAAGTCGCCCATGAAGACCCGCTGCTCGCGGATCTCACCGGTGTCCTTGTTGACGAAGCGGACCGTCATCGAGAGCGGCGCCTGATAGGTCAGGTCCTTCTCGCGACACTCCTGGATCGTGAACTGCGGCTCCCCGAACTCGAACTCCCCGAACTCGACGGCGAGCGTGCCCGTGTAGTCCTCGATCGGGGAGATGTCCGCGATCGTCTCGCGGAGCCCCTCGTTCTTGAACCAGTCGAACGAGGTCTTCTGGATGTCGATCAGGTTGGGGAGGTCGAGAACGTGCTTCAGACGTGAAAAGCTCTTACGCGCGCGAGGCGCGACAGCGGTGCTGCTCAAGGTGGGTAACAGCCTCCCTTACGGCGTGCAGAAGTGGACGGAGCGGAAACGAACGGCGAGACGCCGGCGCAACCCTGAAGAGTAGCGGACGCACCCCATCCACCGCAAGCGACAGCGGCGGCCGGGGCCGAATGGAGAGGAGTATAGCGCAGGGGGCGGCTTTTTTGCCGATCTCGTGTGCCGGGACGTAGGTAGGGGCTCCCTCGAGCCCCTACCGTTCATCGACTACTGAAGCGAGCGTTACGAGCCCGTAGTGGTTCCCGTGGGATCGTCGTTCTCGTCGTTCTCGTCGTTCTCGTCGTTCTCGTCGTTTTCGTCGTCCTCGTCGTCCTCGTCGTCCTCGTCGTCCTCGTCGTCCTCGTCGTCCTTGTTCGTCGTCGCGTTCCTCTCGGCCTCGTCCTGCTCGGCCTTGGCCGCACCCTTGACCCCGACTTTGCGGGCCAGCAGCGAACCCGCGACAGCATCGGCTTTGCAGGCGAAGCCCTGGACCATCAGACGGTCGCCGACGACGAGATTCGCGAGAGCGCGCTTGGCGCCGTGAAAACGAGTCTTCGCGTCGACGAGCACGGTCGCCTGCCGGCCGGTGAACGCCTTTGCGCCGCGGTTGCCCTTCTTGACGGTCATCGCGAAGCCGCCGGACCCGGCCGCGACGAACTCGCCCTTGAGCTCGAGCTTACGAGCAGGCTTGCAACGATCGGCCTTTCGATCGGCCTTGTCCTCGTGCTTTCCGGTGGTGCCGGTCGACGCCGAGCCTGTTCTGGGCTTGCCGTTCTCGTTCGGCGCCGGCGAGGCCGCGAAGGCCAGCGTGACGGCGAAGCCGGCCGTGCAGAGCGCAAGCAGAAGTGCCTTCAGCTTCATAGATTCGAGTCCTCTCGGATGATAGTGCTTTCCGTGACCGAGAACGGCTGCTCGACGCTCTTCCTTGCTCCCTCGAACAAGGGAAAGGGTCGCAGCGCGACCCTTTCCCTCGACCGTTGGGAGGCGTTACTACTTGAGCTCGACGCTCGCGCCTGCCTCTTCGAGTTGCGCCTTGACCGAATCGGCCTCCTCCTGGTTCACGCCCTCCCGAACCGCGTTCGGAGCGCCGTCGACGAGATCCTTCGCTTCCTTGAGGCCGAGACCCGTGAGAGCCCGGACGACCTTGATCACCTGGATCTTCTTGTCGCCTGCGGCTGTCAGCATCACGTCGAAGGACGTCTTCTCCTCCGCCGCCTCGGCGGGTGCGGCCGCACCGCTCGGTGCGGCCGCGGCCATCGGGGCCGTGGCCGTGACGCCCCACTCCTCCTCGATCTTGTCCTTCAGCTCCACGAGCTCGAGCACGGTCATCTTGCCGAGCGTCTCGAGCACCTTTGATGTGTCTGTAGCCATCTGAGTTACTCCTTGTCTTCTCCCGCAACCTCCGGCTGCGGGATAGGCGTGTTGTCAGCGTTTGGCGAGTCGTCGATCGCAGCTTCGGCGTCCGCCGGGACTGCGACGGGCGGCGCGTCGGCGCCGCCCAGCTGCTCGATCCTCGCGTCGATCAAGCCCACGAGGTTCTGCAGGGGGGCCGACACGAGCGCGACGACCGTCGTCAACGGCGACATGATCGTGCCGAGTAGCTGCGCACGCAGCACCTCGACGGGCGGAAGCTTCGCAAGACTCTCGACCTGCTCCGCGGACATCGACGCGCCCTGGAGCACGCCGCCGCGGACCGAGAGAACCTTCGTCTCGCGAGCCGTGTCGCCAAGGGCCTTCGCGACCGCAACCGGGTCGCCCCCGCTCTCGACGAACGCGATCGCCGACGGACCCTCGAGCAGAGCGAGCAGCGAATCAGCACCCGCGGCCTCGGCCGCGCGACGCGTGAGCGTGTTCTTGACGACCGAGAAGCGGGCGCCGTGCTCGATCAGCTTGCTGCGCAGGCCGTCGATCTCGGCGTTCGTGAGCCCGCGGTAGTCGGCCACGATCAACGTCTCCGACGTCCGCAGTCGCTCGGTCAGCTCGGCGACTGCCTGCTCCTTCTCGTTCTTGTCCATCTCTCACCTCCTCTTTGAAACGATCGAACCCGCACGCAGGCGGGCTCGGAGGAGAAAAGAACGTCTTCATCCGGGCCGCCTCGGCCGGTCCTCTGCCTCCTTGCGAAGGGCTGCCGGCTGTCTGTGGCGACGGGCTGGGGACGGTAGAACTAGGCTGGAACAGCCTCCTGCTCGAGCTCGTCGACGATCCCGCGCACACGGGTCGGATCGACCTTGACCCCAGGGCCCATCGTCGAGGTGATCGTGACGCCGTGGATATAGCGGCCCTTCGAAGCCGACGGCTTCGCGCGAACGATCTCCTCGAGGAGCGCCGCGTAGTTCTCGAGCAGATTGCGCTCGCCGAAGCTCTTCTTCCCGATCGAGACGTGGACACACGCGCCCCGGTCGGTCCGGTACTCGAGCTTACCGCCCTTCGCATCCGTCACCGCCTTGCCGACGTCGAACGTCACCGTGCCGGTCTTCGGGTTCGGCATCAGGCCGCGCGGCCCGAGCACCCGCCCGAGCTTGCCGACGTTCCCCATCTGGTCGGGCGTCGCAATCGCGACATCGAAGTCCGTGAAGCCCTCCTCGACTCGCTTTGCAAGATCGGCGGCGCCGACCACGTCCGCGCCCGCTTCCTCGGCCTCGCGAGCCTTGTCGCCCTCGGCGAAGACGGCGACGCGAACAGACTTGCCGGTCCCGTGGGGGAGCATGATCGTCCCGCGCAGCTGCTGGTCGGCGTGGCGAACGTTCAGGCCGAGCCGGAAATGCGCCTCGACGGTCTCGTCGAACTTCGCGTCCGGCAGATCCTTGAGGAGCTTGATCGCCTCGGCAGGCGAGTAGAGCTGCTCGCGATCGACCTTTGCACGGGCCTCGTTGTAGCGCTTGCCGTGCTGCATTACGTGTCTACCTCCACGCTGTCCCGAGCGATCACCGGGCAAAGCCCGGCGATCGCCGAGGTCAAGTCCAAAGCGGCGCTCACTTGTCTACCTCGACTCCCATGCTTCTCGCAGTACCGGCGATCACGAGCATCGCCTGGTCGAGGTCGCGGGCGTTCAGGTCTTCCAGCTTGATCTCGGCGATCGAGCGGAGCTGGCTCCGGGAGAGGCGTCCGACCTTGATCCGGTTCGGCTCGGCCGAGCCGCTCTCGATTCCGAGCGCCTCCTTGATCAGCACGGCAGCCGGCGGCGTCTTCGTGATGAAAGAGAACGAGCGATCCTCGAAGACCGTGATCTCGACCGGCGTGATCCGGCCGTTCTCCTGAGCGGTCTGCGCGTTGAACGCCTTGCAGAACTCCATGATGTTGACACCGTGCTGACCGAGCGCGGGTCCGACCGGCGGGGCGGGGTTCGCCTGTCCGCCGGGAATCTGCAGCTTGATCAATGTGAGAATCTTCTTCGCCATCGTTCTTCCGTTCTAGTCGATCTTCTTGACCTGGTCGAAGCTGAGCTCGACCGGCACCTGACGCTCGAAGATATCCACGAGCACCTTCAGTTTTTGCTGATCTCCGTTCACGTCCACGATCTCGCCGTCGAAGTCGGAGAGCGGCCCCGACGTTACCTTCACCGACTCGCCGAGGGTGAACTGCACCTGCGAGCGGGCGGCGGCAGCCCCGGCGGCTGCGCCCGTGTGGAGGATCTTGTCGACCTCCGCCTGCGCGAGCGGCACGGGCTTGGCGCCGGCGCCGACAAACCCGGTGACGCCGGGCGTGTTCTTGACCACCGACCAGGCGTCGTCGTTCAGGTTCATGTTCACCAGCACGTAGCCCGGAAGCACCCGCTTGTCGGTCGTGACCTTCTGACCGTCCTTCGTCTCGACGACCTGCTCGGTCGGGACGACGACGCGCCGGAACTGTGGCGCCTGGTTCATCGAGACGATCCGATGCTCGAGATTGGCCTTGACCTTGTTCTCGTGGCCGGAATAGGTGTTGATCACATACCAGTGGAACATCGTTAGAGCACTCTTTTCCTATTGACCGAGGAGCACATTGCGGACGAAGGGCTTCAAGGCCTGGTCAGCGCCGTAGAGGAAGATGCCGACAATGACGCACGCGATGATCACGACGATCGTCCCCTGGATCACCTGGGCGCGGCTCGGCCATTCGACCTTCTTGAGCTCCGCCCACGACTCCTTGACGAACGTACCGCGCTTGCGCCCCTCGCGGCGACCGGTCTGCGTGGCGGCGGGCTGCATCCCAGGACGCACCTGCGCCTGACGCTGGCGAGCCCGCTGTGCCGGCGGCTTCGCTGCTGCGGCTTTCGAGCCAGCGGCCTTCGAGTTCGCGGATTTCGCGTTCGCGGGCTTCACGTTCTCGCCGCTCGCGCTTCCTGCCGCCGCGCGCTTGGCGCGACGCTGGCCGCGAGTTTCGCGCGCCACTAGCGCGTCTCCCGATGAACGGTGTGACCGCTGCACCAACGGCAGTATTTCTTGAACTCGACGCGATCCGGCGTGTTCCGCTTGGACTTGTTCGTCTGATAGTTGCGACGCTTGCACTCCGTGCAGGCGAGCGTGATCGCGACTCGTACTCCGGCTGCCATCAGTGCCCCTTCCAGTGATGTTGCCGAGCTTCTGGGTCGTGAGCACCAAGCCAGGGGTCGCACTCGCTCGCCGCGCAGGCCGGAAGCCTGCGCAAGGGCGAGGGTGACGTATGGCGCAGCGTGATCGCGGGCCAGAAGGTGGAGGACATTGCTGGAAGGGGCACTTGGATCGTGTTCTTTCGGTTTCGGGGAAGAAGCTTCTTTGAGGAGTAGCGGCGGCAGGACTCGAACCTGCGACACGCGGATTATGATTCCGCTGCTCTAACCAGCTGAGCTACGCCGCCGCGCGGATCGTGAGTGTAGCACTTGTCTTGTTGGCGCAAGCACGGCATCCGCAGAGCGGATGCCGTGCGCGCAAAGACCCTGAAGGGTCGCTTCGCTCCCGGCTCGCTCCCTTTCCTGTTGGCGCAAGCAGGGCATCCGCACTCGCGGATGCCCGGAGCGCAAAGACCCCTGAAGGGTCGCTTCGCTCCCGGCTCGCTCCCTTTCCTGTCCGGCGGATGAGACTCCGAGGGTCTCGCAACCATCCGACCTGGCTCCTAGGATGCGCTCCGTGATCCGGCACAACCCAAGCGGCGGCTGGCTCGAGGTGATCTGCGGGCCGATGTTCAGCGGCAAGAGCGAGGAGATGCTGCGACGGCTTCGGCGCGCGGAGATCGCAGGCCAACGTGTCATTCTCTTCAAGCCGCGGATCGACGACCGCTACGACGCGAGCGATGTCGTCAGCCATGCCGGCGCGCGGATGCGCGGCGTCCCCGTCGCGAGCGTGCCAGAGCTGGTCGCGCGAGCCGTGGGAGCGCAGGTGGTCGGGATCGACGAGGTGCAGTTCTTTGCCGCCGACGTGGTCGGCGCCGCCCTCCGCCTCGCCGATGCCGGGCTGCGGGTCCTGGCGGCCGGGCTCGATCAGGACTTCCGGCGCCTCCCCTTCGGCCCGATGCCGGACCTGCTCGCCCATGCCGAGTTCGTGGACAAGCTGCAGGCGGTCTGCCATCGCTGCGGCGGTCCGGCCACGACGACGCAGCGGCTCGTCGATGGTGAGCCCGCGCCGTACTCGGGCGCCACGATCGTCGTCGGCACGACGGAGCAGTACGAGGCCCGGTGCCGCGACTGTCACGAGGCCGGCGCAGACCTCGCCACCGTCGCCGCCTAAATCCGTCATCGACGGCGGCATCGTCCGCGTTCGAGGTTCGCTCAGCGCGTGTTGCGGACCTCCCGGACGAGGAGAGTCGAGGCGCCGGCGACGCCGCTCAGGATGAATGCCTCGATCAGGAACAGAGACTCGGTCAGCATGTACCGATTCTCGGCAGTCGCGCCCGGTTGACCGTCACTCGATCGGTGGTTCATCGCCTTGATTCACCCGCTCAAGCAAAGCGTCCCGACAGCCGACACCTGGAGGAGAGAGATGGTGGAGGCGATCAGCGACTACGACCGCCCGACGGGCCGGCACCCGACCGGAGCCGGAGCATCGGGAGCGAACGTCCACGAACCGGGTGTGGAGCCGGTGCGACCTCCGCTCGGAAGTCTGCTGGTCCAGAGTGGGTTCATCACCGAGCCGCAGCTCGCCGAGGGCCTCGCCGAAGGCGCGGCGACGGGCGAGCGGCTCGGCGAAGTCGTGGTTCGCCGCGGCTGGGCGACCGAGGACGATGTCGCGAAGCTGCTGGCCGAGCAATGGCAGCTCGGGTACGTCGACCGGGCCTCGATCTTCTTCGATGCGGAAGCCCTGGCGCGCCTGTCGCGAGCGCAGGCCCGGCAGCTCGAAGCCCTGCCGACGCGCGTGCAGGACGGACGCGTGGTCGTCGCCGTGGCCGAGCCGACCGACCAGCGGTTGACCGCCCTGCGCGCCGTGATCGGCGACGACACCGTGGTCGTGGTCGTCCCGAAAACCGCTCTTGATGCCGGCCTCCGCAGCGAGCTACTCTCGGGCCGCGCAATCCCGGAAGATGAGGTCGACCCCCGCATAGACGACGTCGCGGCGCCGCAGCTTCCGACACCGTCCGGGCCGGTGTTCGCAGGCGCCACGCGAGCAAACGACGACGACGCGGTCGAACCGACACCGACGAGCGCGACCCCCGTCGACGAGCTGGATCTCGGACGTATCCTGGTCGAGCTCGAGACGGCCGCGCGCGAGGCTACGGTGCTTCAGACGAGCGTGAGCGAGCTTTCGAGAAGGCTCGCCAGAATCGTGAGCAACGTAAACGCGACCGTCGCCCGACTCGAGCTGCCCGGCGCGGGAGACGAGGTGAACGCCGCGCGGATCCACGAGCTCGAGGCGGAGCTCGCCCAGCGAACGGAGATGACCGAGACTCTCAAGGCGCAACTCGGCGGTCTCACTCAGACGCTGGAGAAGTACCGGTAGAGCGCCGTTTTCCGCCCATCGACGGAGTGAAGTAGCCCGCAGAACCACCTTTCGGGCGATGAATCAAGCGCCGCGTCCGCACGAGGATCCGATCGTGATCATCCCTCGCCGTCGATGCGGAAGAGTCCGGGCGTAGAACGCCTGTCGTTGCCATGGACCTTCTGCGGACGCATCACTTCGGTAGAGCCGAGCGCACCCTTTCGGCCCGTTTTCGGGAGCCCGTTCGATGACGAGCCCCAGACGAGGTCTCAAGCTCGTCGTCTGCGCTGTGGTCGCGGTGGTGGCGCTCGGCGCTTCGGTCGGCGTCGTCGAGGCGCTGGTCGCGTGGAACACCCAGGCGGAAGCCGCCGAGCGCGAGAAGCGCTACGCCACGGCCGAACGCACGATTGCGACAGAGCGTGCGGTGCTCGCCGATTTTCGCAGGGTCGATCGCGGGGGCGGCACGACGAGAGCGGAGTACGCGACCGCTGCGTCGGCGGCCGCGCTGGCGTTGTCCGCCGCGGCCGAGCACGCTCCGGCCGAAGCGAGAAGACGTCTGAGACGCCTCGCATCCGCTCACGACTCCGCGCGCAGATCCGCGCTGCGCGCGCTCTCTGACCCGGCCGACGACGCACGCCTACAACCGGACTTCCGGCGGGCGACGCGTCTTCTGGTTCAGGTCGCCGACGCAGTCGAGGCGCTGACCGCGTCGAGCGCGGCGACGGCGGCCGCGTCCTGGCCCGGGACGTCGCGAGACTACCTCGAGCTCCTGGCCGTGGCCGTGGCGGCACTCACCGGCATCGCATGGATGGCCGGCCGCGCGATCGAGCTGGTGACGAGATCGGGGCCCCCGAGTCGCCGGAGCAGCGACCGCGAACTGGCTCGACTTGTGTCCGAGGCTCGCACGGACAGCCTGACCGGGCTCGCCAACCACCGCGCGTTCCACGACGACCTCGCGGCCGCGATCGAACGGAGAAACACCACCGGTTCGCTCTTCAGCTTGATGGCGATCGACCTGGACGGCCTGAAGGCCGTCAACGACACGGGTGGCCATCAAGCGGGTGACGCTCACATCGTGCGACTGTCGCAGGCGATCAGTGCCACGCTCGGCACGAGCGGGACTGTGTATCGCACCGGCGGCGACGAGTTCATGGTCCTGCTCCCCAGGAGCCGGAACTGGCATTCGCTCAACCTCGCCGGAAGGATTCTCGGCGCGACCAAGTCGTCTACGGGCGCGCGGACGCTCAGCATCGGCATCACCGAGACGAACGGCACTGAGCACCGCCAGGCTCTCATTCGCCAGGCGGATCTGGCGCTCTACGAGGCGAAGCGGTCGACGATGGGTGTCGTGCCGTTCCAGCCTGGGATGAAGCCCGCCGCAGCCGCGCCGCGACGCGGCGAGTTCTCACCCGATCAAAAGGCGCTGGTCGCGGCGCTCGCGCGGGCGGTGGACGCACGCGATCTCGGTACCCGCAAGCATTCGGAGCTCGTCGCAGAGCTCGCAACGGGGATTGCTGCGCGGCACGGCATCGAAGGCCACCACCTCGAACAGCTTCGGATCGCGGCACTTCTGCACGATGTCGGCAAGATCGCCGTTCCCGAAGCGATCCTGCACAAGCGGACGTCTCTCGAGCGGAGCGAGGAGGATCAGATCCGAGGTCATGTCACCGTGGGGAGGGACATTCTCTCGGCGGCGGGATTCGTCGACGAGGCGACCTGGGTCTACTACCACCACGAGCGCTGGGACGGCACGGGCTACCCGGAGCGGCTGCACGGAACCGAGATTCCGTTCGAGGCGCGGATCATCGCCGTCGCCGACGCGTTCGAGGTGATGACCGGCACGCGTCCGTACCGCGAGACCGTCTCGGTCGACCAGGCGCTCGCGGAGCTGGGCAAGGGCGCCGGTGGTCAGTTCGACACATCGTGCGTCCAAGCGCTGGCGGAGCTCGTGAGCGGCAACCTGTCCACCGACCTGCTCGCGCCGCTCCGCGCGCACGCCGTCAAGAGCGACGATTCCTCCTTGCAATCCAGAACAGGAGTGCCATGATTCGGGCCATCCTGTCGAATCAGTTGCAAAGCAATCAGCCTCGGCGATCGCGTCGTCCGTGGAGCGTGCTCCTCCCCTGGGCGCTGGCCGGAGCGATCCTCGTCGGAACGGCCGTGTACGCGCTGCTGCCGAGCAACGTGAAGACCCAGCCGCCTCCCGGTCGGTCGGCCGCGCTGGTCTGGGGCAACGGCGTCTTCTCGAATGCGCTCGAGCTCGAAGCTTGGCTCCGGATCCGCGGCGCGTCGTATAAGACGTGGGCTCGTCGTCATCCGGCCGCGGTAAAGCTCATCGCGCCTCGTCCCGTGCCACTCGCTCGGAAGCTGCCGCGCGCACCGGTCAAGAAGTAGCAACGGCAATCGCCTCGCCGAATCGGTCGAGTTTGGGTCACACCTCTCGCTGAATCGCCCGCTCTAGCTCGGCGGGCTTGAACCCGAAGGGGCCCTCACCGCCCTGATACGCGATCCGGCGGTCCCGGCGGATCAGATAGAGACGGTCCGGCCAGCCTCCGTAGGCCGACGCCACCGCATTGTCGATGCGGTCGACCACCATCGGCATCCGAAGCCTCAACCCAATGGCGCAGGTCGCCGCGGCCGCCCGACGCTCCTCGTCCGTCCGCGGTTCGAGCACGGCGAGCTTCGACCGACGGTTCTCGGGAAGAATCCAGCCGTCCTCCGGATGCGCCTCGCGGATGTAGACGACGAGGAAGTGCACGAGCTGGGCGTATCGCGCCGCCAACTGCTCGAGCGTCCCAACCTGGGTGCGGAAGGGCGGTCAGGTGTAGGAGCCGAAAACGAGCGCCACCGGCCGTTCCGCTGCGAGCGCGGCGAGCCGAAAACCATCCCCTCGCCATCGAGGCGCGGAAGCTCGAAATCAGGCGCGAGGTCGCCCTCGGCAACCTTCGGCGTGATCAGGTCGCGGTACTCGGGACTCGCGAGCACGCCCTGAAGCGTCAACGGCGAGTCCCTTCGGCGCCAGCCCTTTTGCCGTGGAGAAGCCGCGAGACGATCATGCCCGGAACAGACCAGGGCCGGTCGACCGGGCTCCCACCGGAAACCGTACGCATGTACTCGAGGGCGTCGCGCGGGCCTGCCATGAAGCCGATTCTATGTTCCAAGCATCCGCCGCGATCCAGCGACCTCTCGAAATCGAAGCTCGCGTAGCTGAGCGACGAGACGACGACGACCGACGACGACTACTGAATGAGCGTGAGCAGCTTGAACATCGGCAGGTACATCGCGATCACGATCGTGCCGACCATGATCCCGACGCCGATCATCAGGATCGGCTCGATGATCGAGGTCAGAGACTGGATGCTCGCGTCGACCTCGTCCTCGTAGAAGTCCGCGATCTTCCCGAGCATCTTGTCGAGCTCTCCGGTCTCCTCGCCGATCTTCACCATCTGCCCGACCATCGGCGGGAAGATCGGATCCTCGATCAGCGGCGCGCTGATCCGCGCCCCCTCATGGACGCGCGTCCGCACATCGACGAGCGAGCGCTCGATCACCCAGTTGCCTGCCGTCGTACCCGTGATCTCGAGCGCCTGGATGATGTCGACGCCAGCGGCGACGAGGGTCGAGAGCGTCCGCGAGAAGCGGGCGAGCGCCACCTTCTGGACGACGTCGCCGATCTTCATCGGCACCCGTAGCTTGAAGCGATCCCAGTTCTGACGCCCGCTCTCGGTCCGCTTCAGCCTGCGCAGCCCAAAGCCCGCTGCGATTAGGAGCGGAAAGATGATGAACCAGTAGTTGCGTAGGACGTCCGACGCTGCCACGACGAGCTTCGTCGGCAGCGGCAACTCCCCGCCAAGATCCGAGAACACCTTCTCGAACACCGGGACGATGAAGAGGAGCATGAAGATCAGCACCAGCGTCGCGAAGCTGAGGACAACGGCCGGGTAGACCATCGCTCCCTTGACGCGCCGTTTGATCTGAGTCTCTTTCTCGATCTGTGTCGCGACCCGATCCAACACGGCGTCGAGCGTGCCGGATGACTCGCCCGCCTCGACCATCGAGACGAAGAGCCGGTTGAAGACCTTCGGGTGGCGCGAGAGCGCGCGCGAAAGCACCATTCCCGCCTCCACATCCGAGCGGACCTCGGCGATCGTCTCCTGCAGGTACTTGTCGTCCGTCTGCTCCTCGAGCGTGACGAGCGCACCGACGATGCTGACGCCCGCCTCGATCATCGTCGCGAGCTGGCGCGCGAAGATCTGAAGCGACTTCGGCTTGACCTTCTTGAACGTCGACCGGGCACCGCCCTCGCCGGCCGCGGAGCGCTCGGAGAGCGAACGCGCCAGGAGCCCGCGCGCCTGAAGCTGCTCGGAAGCCGCCGCGGAGTCGGGAGCGTGGATGATTCCGGTGCTCTCCAGACCCTGAGCGTTGATCGCGTCGTATGCAAATGCCGCCATGTCTCTTCCCCTAGCCGGTGGCCTGATGGAATGTCGAAGATTGTTGGATGAGAAGTGCGGTCCCCTCTCGGACGGTGAGAGTTATGAGCATCGCCACCTTGCTCTTCACGCCAGCGCTGTCCGGGCAGGTGGGTGGGTTCACCGATGTATCCGGCATCGTCCCTAGCACGCAGATGTAGCGGAACTTCGAATCGAGCGAATAGGAGCGGCCGTCAGGGCCCGTTTCGGGGGGATCGGTAATGGTCTTCGGAGGATTGAGCGGGACCGGAGGATTGAGAGCGACGAGTGCTGCGTACGTGCCGCTCCGGTAACCCTCCATCCGCTTGTCGGCGATCGCGCCCGCAGTCGATGTCTTGCCCGCACGATTGATCGCACCGAATCCTGAGCTGAACCCGGCAACGAGCGCAAAGATGCCAATCGCCATCACCGTCATTGCGATCAAGAGCTCGACGAGCCCGAATCCTGATTCGTCACGGCTGCGGGAAACCACCGGATCCATTCTAGTACCGGAGGATCTCACGGACATACGCCGTTCTGTAGCCGAAGGCATGCACGTGGGCGGCCGAACGCTGAACCTCGGAGAGTGTCGCGAAAGGCCCCGTGTAGACGACGTAGTAACCGGCCCGCAGCGGCTTTCGCGTTGACGAGTTCAGGACGGAGATCGACCCGAGGCCGTCTCGCCTGACGCGCGCTGCGAACCGATTCGCATAGTCGCGGCCCACGCGCGTCTGGATCGAGGCGAGCACGACGATCCATCCGCGCTTCGCGACGACGCCCGGCCTGGGCGTGCCAATCACGATCCGCTTCGGCAGCGGCTGCAGCGCCGGCTCGCGCACCGGCGAGGTCGCGGATGACGAGCTTTCTCCGCCCGAGCGGCCCCGCGCGAACGGATCCTTGGCGCCGTCCGGCCCCGACACCGCTTCTGCCTTGGGATCGTTGTTGGCCAGGTAGCGAGCACCGAAAGGATCGCTGCCGACGCTCGCGAACTTCAACGTGCGCCTTGGCCCCGCCTTCCCCTGCGGCACCGAGCCGATGGGCGCCACCGGAGGCGCGGCCGTCGACCCGTCGCTCGATCCGCCGACCGCATCCAAGAGCTTCGGCCCCTGGATTACGAGCAAGATCGCGAGGACGCCGAGGCCCCCGAAGGCAATGATCTTCTGCCGCCGTTCTTTCGCGGCGGCTGCTCTCGCGCGCCGCTTCTCCGACCTAGTGCTCACGGAGTGGCGGTCTCGGTGCCCGACTCGACAGCGACGCCTTCCGGTGTGGCGCCGCCCACGCCGGTCGTCGGCACGGCGACCTGATCGCTGAAGGAAAACGCTGTCACGCTGAGCGTCGCCTGGATTAGCCCGCCGCCGCTAGCAGCGCCCGCCCCGGCGAACTGGATTGAGTCGATCGCGAAAAGCCGTCCGGACGCGCGAACCTTGTCAGTGCGTAGATCGGCGCGAGTCCGCAGGAGGCGAAGAAAGTTGCGGATCCCGAAGTAGCGGCCCTCCACGGAAAGGTTGATTGGGACGACGTTGGCGCCGCCGATCGAAAGCGGGGCCGTCGGCGTAATCCCGAGAATTCGCACCCGTGCGTCTCCCGAAGCCTTCGAGAGCTGGCGCAGGATCTGCGACATCCGCACCTCGTCCGGGATGGCCGTCCGCAGCGTCGCCAGCTCGGCCGTGCTCAGACGGAGTTGCGGACCGTCGACGAGCGCCTGGGTTGTCTCCAGCTGCAGCTCGGTATCGTCGATCCTAACCGCCAGGTCTGCCGCCTTAGAGCGCTGCGGCGAGACGACGCCGAACCAACCAATGAGCACGACGAGCAGAAGGCCGATCGCCGCAATCCCGACGGCCGCGCGTCCATTGAGGCGCTCGATCATCATCGTCCTCCTGTCTGGCCGAGGGTCGCTCCGACCGTGAACTGCACGGGTGCGCTCGCGCCGCCGCCGATGCTCGACTGGAGCGTTACGCTCGCGAGCCAGGGAAGGAGGGCCAGCCGGTCGAGCACCTGCGCGACCCTGACCTGTGAGTCGGCTGAGCCGGTGATCGAGAAGCCGGTTGGTGCGGCACCGGACGTGGCCGCGGTGGCAGGCGCCCCGGTCGGAGCGCCGGCGGTCAGCGTCGGCGCGGACGCCGCGAGACTCTGCAGAGTGACGCTGCCGGGAAGAACACGGGAGAGATCGCGGAGGACGTCCTCCCAGGGGATCCGCTGCGAGACGATCGTCCGGAATGCTGCCAGGCGCGCGGCGCTTGCAGCCTGGGCCGCCTGCACCTCAGCCGCTTGAGCCTGCGCGGCCACGACTCGAGTCTCGATGTCGTGCAGCGCAGCCCGCCGGTCGTCGACGACGCCTCTCTGCTGGATAAAGAGACCGGCGAACGCAAGGGCGAGGACGCCCGCGGCGATTCCCGAACCGCCGAGGACGCGGCGAGCGGACGCTCCCCGCCCGATCGCCGCCCAACGACTTCCCGGACGCGCCTCCAACGGAAGCAGATTGACCGCACGCATCAGGCCTCGACCCCCAATCCGACTGCGATTGTAAGCGAGGCAAGGTCGTCCCGGGACTGCAGATCCCGGGTGGCCCTCACCTGGCCGAGTGGGTCGACGGGCCGGACGCCGACGCGCGTGAGGCGCTCGAGCTCTCCCGGCAGCCCCGGCAGCCGGCTCGTGCCGCCCGAGACGAGGATCTCGGAGATCGCAAGAGAGCCCGGCTGGCTCTGGTAGAACTGGAGCGAGGCAACGAGCTCGCGCGAGAGCTTCTCGAGTTCCCGGACGATCGCCGCGCGCACGGCAGGCATGCGCGGGTCGTTGCTCTCAGCGTGGGTATCGGGCGCGAGCGAGGCGGCGAGCTTCAGCTCGATGGCCTCGTCGGGCGTGACCCCGAGGTCGAAGGCGATGGCCGTCTCGAGCTTTCCTCCGCCCCACTCGAGCACGCGCGTGAACTCGCATACCGATCCGTCGGAGATCGCCAGCGTCGAGCGGTCGTGCCCCAACGAGACGGCGACGATCGCCCGAGCGGGCTGATCCGTAACTGGCGAGCTAGCGCCGACGGCCCGCAGAAGAGCGAACGCCTCCAGATCGATCCCGTACAGCTCGATCTTAGCCGCGCGGGCGGCCTCGATGTAACGGTCAATCGACTCGCGGTAGGCAGCGGCGAGGAGGATGCGGCGCGAGATAGCGCCCGTTGCGTCGAGCGACTCATTGACGACGTGGTAGTCGAGCACGGCCTCGTCGATCGGGATCGAGACCGCCTCGTGCGCCCGGAACCGAATCGCGTTCGCGAGCTGCTTCTCGTCGCCGATCCCGTCGACGTCGAAGGCGCGAACACCGATCCTGTTCGTCGCGAGCCCGAGCCGAATGCCCCGCCGCGGGAGCTTGTGCTCCTCGAAGAAGCTGTCCAGTGCCCGCGCGAGCGCCGGCACATCGCGCACCTCGCCGCCGACCACGATGCCGGGGGAGAGCGGCCCGCGAGCGAGCTGAAGAAGATTGGCGGAGCCGTTATTCATGATCCTTGCGGCCGCGAGTTGTGACGCCCCGACCTTGAGGCCTACGAGCTCTCGCTTGGTTGGCCGGTGAGTGCGACCACTACCCGTGCTCTTGAGCTTTGCTCCACCGGCCTTCGACTTGCGCCGCGGGACGAGGTCGGAAAACTTGATCTCCTTCTTCAGGTCGACCATCGCTACACCTCGGTGGCCAGGACGAGGCCGCTGTTGTTCGAAGACTTATTGGACGAGAAGTCGGTGTAGCCGCCGCGTTCCAGCAGACCGCGCAACTGGTCGGGGCGCGTGGAGCGCGAGAAGGCCACGTCAGACGTGATCACCCGGCGCAGGGCCAGGTCGGCGAGCGACTGCTCCATCGTCTGCATCCCGCGCGAGGAACTCGTCTGCATGACCGAGTAGATCTGCTCGACCTTCGCTTGCCGGATCAGGTTCCGGACAGCGTCGTCCGGGATCAGGATCTCGAGCGCCGCGGTGCGCCCGGCGCCGTCGGCGGTGGGAACGAGGTTCTGGGTCACGATCCCCTGCAGCGTGCCGGCGAGCTGCACCCGTACCTGATCCTGCTGCTCGGCCGGGAAGACGTCGATGATCCGGTCGATCGTCTGCGGCGCGCTCTGGGTGTGCAGCGTCGCGAAGACGAGGTGGCCGGTCTCGGCCGCCGTCAGCGCGGTCCCGATCGTCTCGAGGTCGCGCATCTCGCCGACGAGGATCACGTCCGGATCCTGCCGCAACGCCGAGCGCAGCGCGTCGGCGAAGGAGGTCGCGTCGGGCCCGATCTCGCGCTGATTCACGATGCAGCTCCGATGCCAGTGCAGGAACTCGATCGGATCCTCGATCGTGAGGATGTGCTCGTGCCGGGTCTCGTTGATCCGGTCGAGGAGCGAGGCGAGCGTCGTCGACTTGCCCGACCCGGTCGGGCCGGTGACGAGGATGAGACCGCGCGGCTTGTCGGAGAGGTCGTAGAGCCGCGGCGGCATCCCGAGCTGCTCGAGGGACTTGATCGTCTGCGGGATCAGCCGGAAGGCGGCGCCGACGCTCGTGCGCTGGAAGTAGGCGTTGACGCGAAAGCGCGCGAGGCCGGGGATCGAGTAGGAGAAGTCGAGCTGCCGGCGGGTCTCCAGGAACTTCTGCTGCTCGGTCGAGCAGATCCGGTAGACGAGCGTGCGCGTGTCGTCGGGGAGCAGCTTCGCGAACTTCGAGAGCCGCTCGAGCCGGCCGTTGACCCGGATCACGGGGGGCGACCCGGCTGCGAGGTGGAGGTCGGAGGCGTTGCGCTCGACCATCACCGCGAGCAGCTCGTCAATCGAATGAAGCTCAGTTGGCACAGTTGTGTTCCCTTTCGGCGCTTCTCGGCCCTCGACTTGGGGCATTGACCGGGTTGGATGTCGGGGGCGCGGACGGATCCGCGCCCCCGACTTGCGACAGACTCACCGGTCGTGCGTGAGCAGAGATGATTCCGGAGCTATGTGCTTAGCACTCCGTGTTGGCCGTGTTGCTCGTAATCGTGCCGCCGGGGCCGGCGACCTTAGCCACGTAGTTGCCTGACTTCGCGCTGATGCAGTAGGTGGTCGCGGTACCGGTCGCCTTGATGCTTGCCGCGAGGCCGGAATCGATGGCCCTCAAGGACGTCGGGGTGAACCCGGGAGTCGGGGGAGGCCCAGCAGCAGCCGCCGTGAGGTACGTCCCGTAGTCGGCGAAGTAGGCCTCCGCTGACGGAATCGCCGAGCGCACGTTCGCACCCGCCGCCTTGTCGTTCGCGCGATCCTTGAAGCCGAGGTACGACGGGACTGCGATCGCGAGCAGGATCCCGATGATCACGATGACTACGAGCAGCTCGATCAGCGTGAAGCCTTCCTCACGCGCGAGCCGGTGCCGCAACTTGGACATGCAATTTCTCCCTCTGTACGTGGCCGGTCGGCCGGTGGATCGGACAGCTTTGGTATCGCTCAAAGCGGGGGATCGCGTCACCCCCTTTTGGGGTATTCGACCCAAGCGGAGGAGCAGGTTTCGTAAGCTCCAGCACTTTCGCGGCACGGCTAGATCTTCCTGCCGCCGTGCCCTCTTCTAGGCGCGCGCGACCTGGCAGCCGAGATACGCGAACGAGGCGACAAGGTCGCGAACGAACACGTCGGCAGCCTCGAGATCCGGGAATCGATACGGGCGGATCCGCTCAGCTTCGCTCTTCTCGCCGAAGACCTGAGTCGCGACGACCACGCCGGCACCGTCGGTGCGGGTGACGACGCTCGCGAGCGGGGTTCCGTCGCGCAGAACCTGCCATGTAGCCGTCGTCGTCTCCTTGAGAGATGCCGCAGTCTCCATACTTTTCAGTATCGGCGGGTCCGAGCCCAGGCCCAGCCCCCGGACGGGGGATCTACGCCGTATCGGCTCAGTCGCTCAGACGGTGCAGACGCGCGCGAGTTCTTCAACGGTGGTGATCCCCGCCGCAACCTTGGCGACACCGTCATGCCAGAGCGAGCGCATTCCCTCCGAGGCTGCGGCACGGTCGATCTCCTCACGCGGCGCCTTCTCGGAGGCAAGCCGCTCGAGGAGTGCCGTCATCTCGAGGAACTGGAAGACGCCGATCCGACCGCGGTAGCCCGTGTTTCCACAGCGGGCACAGCCGACGCGGCGTCGAAAGGTCGAACCGGTCAGGTCGGCGACGAGCTCGTCGTCGACATGAAGGGCACGGAGCTCGTCGAGGCTCGGCTCGTAGGAAGTAGCGCAGTGAGGGCAGAGCTTCCGGGCGAGCCGCTGCGCCAACACTGCCGAAACCGCAGCGCCGGTGATGAAGGGCTCCACGCCCATCTCGTTCAGCCGCGTCAGCGCGGAAGGCGCATCGTTCGTGTGCAGCGTTGAAAGCACGAGATGGCCTGTAAGTGCAGCCTCGATCGAGATCCGCGCCGTCTCGCCGTCGCGGATCTCCCCGACCATGACGACGTCGGGATCGGAGCGGAGGATCGAACGCAGCGCCGTCGCGAACGTGAGTCCTGCGCGCGGGTTGGTCTGGACCTGCTTGATCCCTGCGAGCCTGTACTCGACGGGATCCTCGACCGTGATGATGTTGATCTCGGGACGGCTCGTCGCGGCGAGCGCTGCGTACAGCGTCGTCGACTTGCCTGACCCCGTCGGCCCAGTGACGAGCATCGCGCCTGTCGGCCTTGCGAGGATCCCGGATACCTGCGCACGCATCTCCTCGGAGAGGCCGAGCGATTCGAGCGTCGGCACCTCGCGTGACTTGTCGAGCAGACGCATGGTCACGGTCTCGCCTTCGACCGTGGGCAGAGTGGCGACGCGGATGTCGAGTAGGCGCCCAGCCGCCGCGGCGGTCAAGGTGATCCGCCCATCCTGCGGCTTGCGGCGCTCGGCGATGTCGAGTTTCGAGAGCACCTTCAGGCGCGTGGTCACCCCCGCGGTGAGGCGCTTCGGGATCCGCTGGGCGACGTGGAGGACGCCGTCGATCCGGAAGCGGACGACGAGCTCGTGCTCCTGCGGCTCGACGTGGATGTCGCTCGCGCCGTCCTCGGCCGCCTGGAAGATGATCGAGTTGACGAGCCGCACGAGCGGCGCGTCGGAGATCCCGTCGTCGGCCTCGAGATCGTCCTCATCGGCGTCGGCGTTGGCGTCGGCCGCCGCATCGGTGACGAAGGCTGCGTTTTGGGCCTCCGCGGCGCGCACGAGGCGGCGCAACTCGGTGAGGACGTCGTTCTTGGCCGCGACGTAGAACTCGATCGGCCGGCGGGTCGCCAGCCGCAGCTCGTCGAGCCCGCGCACGTTCTGGGGATCGGTGATCGCGAGCTTGAGCGTCGAGCCGTCGCTCGCGAACGGAATCGCGCACACACGCTCGAGCACGGGCAGCGCGATCGTCTTCGCCGCCTCGGCGTCGATTCCGGCGACAGCGAGATCGACGAGCGGGAGGTGGTACTGCTCGGCGAGAGCCCTGGCGACCCCGAGCGCGCTCGCGAAACCCTCGTCGATCAGCGCCTGCGAAAACGTGCCGCCGATCGCCTTGGTGCGCACCTGCTCGAGCTTCTCCTGGTCGAGCAGGCCCATCTCGGCGATCACCTCCGAGACGAGCTCGCTGTGACCGCGCGCACCGCTTTCGTCGGAGATCAGCTCACCATTCTCCTCGTTGACGAGCCGGAGCTCTGGATGGTTGTCGTAGTTCATTCCCGGTGACTTCATTAGAGCAGGCTCAGGTACGCGTCCAGGAGCGGTTCCCCTGCAAAGAGGCCGATCACGCCGCCCAGCGCGAGGAACGGGCCGAAGGGGATTCCCATCTTCCGACCGGCCTGGCCGTGACGGACGAGGATGACGATCGCGGGCACGAGCGCGGTCAGCATCCCGAACATCAGCGCCACCGGGACCACGCGCCCGAGCATCAATCCGAGGAGGAGGGCGAGCTTGACGTCGCCCATCCCCATTCCGGCCGGATAGGCGAGCGCGGCTGCGAGGAGGAACGCTGCGGCACCGAAGCCCGCAAGCGCCCACTCGACCGATGGGTGCAGCAGCGTCTGCGCCACCAGCACGACACCGGCGGCCGTAAGGACGATCGTGTTAGGGATGATCCGGCGTTCGAGATCAGTAGCCGAGACCGCTACGAGCGCGGCACAGAAGAGCGAGGCGATCGCAGCGCCCCAGGTGAAGCCGAAGACGAGGAAGCAGGCGGCGACGAGGAGCGCCGTCGCGAGCTCGACGAGCGGGTACTTCCACGGGATCGCGGTCCCGCAGGAGCGGCAGCGGCCGCGGAGGACGGCGTAGGAGAGGAGAGGCACGTTGTCGTACCAGGCGAGAGTCTGCTCGCAGCTCGTGCATGTCGAGCCGGGCGTGACGATCGAGCGGCCGAGCGGAACCCGGGCCACGACGACGTTGAGGAAGCTCCCGAGCGCGAGTCCGGGCACGAGCGCGACGGCTGCCAGCGCAGGGTTCACGCTCAGCCCCGACCGCTGTTTCGAAGGACGATGTCGTCGTTCAGGGTAAACCGCTGCTTCGCGGTCGCCGGGTCGACGTCGACCACGAGCGCCACCCCGATCTTTCGGAGGGGCGGCGGTTCGGTGAGAGTGGCGGTGTTGATGCTTCCGTTGTCCGTATATGACGTGAGGGTCGTATTCGCGAGCTTCTTGAGGCCCTTCGTGGTCGTGGCCACGTCGTCGCGGCCATAGACGTTGTAGGAAACTGCTCCGGTGTAGGCCGCCCAGGACAGGGTGATCTGGTTCGTGTCCCCGGTGACCGCCGTGCTGGCGATCCCACCCGAGCTCTCCTTGCCAGCGCTGTCGACAGCGGTTACCACGTAGAAGTACGTATCGGCGACGAGGGCTCCGCCCGTGCTCGTGACGGACGGCGTGTTCACAGCGACCGTGCCGTATGTAAAGACCTGGTTCGTGACGAGCCGAATGGCGACTCGGCGTCCGGTGCTGCCGGAGCAATCCCCCCCGACGTACCGCCAGAGCGTGAAGAGATCGCCGCTGGCCACGGTGCACCAGGTCGTGCCCGACGTGGCATTGCCCGCAAGGTAGGCCCCTGGGGTTCCGCCTGAACAGCCTGTGAACGTCGTCGCCGTCGTGCCCGTACAGGAGACAACGACCGGGGAGCCTTCGAGATAGATCTTGTTGGCCGCGGAGTTGAACTTCGACGTGCTTCCGACGGTGACGGTGAAAGTGCCCGCCGCGGGGAGCGCGAACGCGGCGCTGGTCGTCGTCACGGCCGAGGGGCAGACGGAGGGGAGCACGAAGCTAATCGACGAGGGGGAGCTCGTCGGAACGCTCGTCGCGCAATGGATCTCGCGGCGAAGGGCGTCGAGCGCAACTCGTGCGTCCTGTTGCGCCTCGACCCGGTTCGATTGGTCGACCTGTGAGCTCGACGCCGATACGAAGAGCGTTGTCATTCCGGTGATCACGACAAGGAGAATTGCCACGACAACCAACGTCTCGATCAGCGTGACGCCGTCTTCCTGAGCCAGGCGTGCGCGAATTGCGTGGCCGCTCATGCGATCCGCAGCGTGGTCGTCTCGTGCGCGTCCCCGGCTGAACCGTCTTTCGCCGCCTGCCCCGCCCTCTCGTTCTCCGCGTCCTCGCCGGGCTCGGGCTTGGCGTTAACAACCGCCTGCTCCTTTAGAGCGTGGTCGAGCGCAATCAGGAAGTCGTGCCGGTTCGGCGCTGCGTTCGCCGCGGTCTCCTGATCGACGTCGCCGCTGAGCACCAGCGCGATCAGCGCATTCGAAAGCGTCTGCATCTGAAAGAAGGCACCGTCGGCGATCGCCTCAGAGATGTACTCCGGCTTGTTCTCGCGGATCAGCTCGGCGATCCGGCTGTTCGAGATCATCACCTCGACCGCCGCGACCCGCCCGCCGGAGGCGCGCGGAAGGAGTCGCTGGCTGACGACGCCCTTGAGAACGCCCGCGAGGATCGAGCGCACCTGCGGCTGCTTGATCGCCGGGAAGAACTCGACCAGGCGCCCGACGGTCTCGGATGCGTCGACGGTGTGCATCGTCGAGAGGACGAGATGGCCCGACTCGGCCGCCTGCAGGGCCGTTTCCGCCGTCTCGGCGTCGCGGAGCTCGCCGATCAGGATGATGTCGGGATCCTGGCGAAGGACTCGCCTGAGCGCCTCGTGAAACGATTCGGTGTCGAGACCCACCTCTCGCTGGTTGACGATGCAACCGGCATCGGTGTGCAGGATCTCGATCGGATCCTCGATCGTGACGATGTGCTGACGCCGCGAACGGTTGATGTGGCCGATCACCGCCGCGAGCGTCGTCGTCTTGCCGGCGCCCGTGGCGCCGGTGACGAGTACGAGGCCACGCTGTTCTTCCGCGAGGCGCTCGACGCCGGGAGGCAGCCGCAAAGCCTCGAAGCTGGGAACCTCGCTGGGAATGACGCGCATCGCGAACGAGATCTCTCCGCGTTGCCGGAACGCGTTGATACGGAATCGCGGCAGCCCCGGATATTGGTAAGCCATATCGAGCTCGCCGGTCGCGTCGAAGCTCGCCAGTCGCGCGGGAGCCGCTGCGCCGACCTCCCGCAGAATCTCTTCGAGCTTTGTGGTCTTTAGCGCAGGCCACCCCTCGAGCGGCTGGAGCTGCCCGTCGAAGCGGATCATCGGCGGCTGGCCGACCTTGAGGTGAACGTCACTGGCGCCACGATCGACGGCGCCGCGCAGCATTCGGTTCAGATCCACAGGTGAGGAATCGGCAGGAGGGTCGTCGGGCTTGAGAGGAGGTTGATGCATCTCAGCCGCCGCTGAAGTACCGCGGCGCGAGCAGTTCTGCCGGCGGTGGCGGTTGACCGGGGGAGGAGGACGGCGCGAAGGCCAGCGAAGGGAACGTGAGATCCAGCGATTGGGAAGCCGAAACCGATCCGAACACGCTCATAACCGGCCCCTGAACCTCGCCGCCGGTGTTCAGATCAATCGAATTCGTGCCAGCAATAATCCCCTGGTACTGAGCATTCTTGACATAGGCACTGAAGCCAGCTGGCACCGCCGCTTCGCTACCGGGACTGCCCGAAAAACCGTTCCCGTCCGCAACGATCGCCAGTGCAGCCTTCTTCGGATCCCAGCCGTTCGTCGACGAGAGGTTGCAAGCCTTACCGTTCCCCGTGAGAACCGAGCAGAGATATCCGGACTGCATCGAGAACGATCCGCTGAGCATGATCTGTCCGACGCCTGTGTACGAATACGCCCTATTCGAGATCTGGTTCACGTGCGCGCTTCCGTCGATGAACACGGTTCCATCGATGGTCAATTGTCCATCACCATTGCTCCCGCCTGAAGGGTTCCACGACAACTCGCCGCCCAAAGTTTGGCACGTGTAGGCGGTGGCCGGAGTTAGGTTGAACGACATCAAGACGCTCTGATTCATTGTGGTGTCCGTTTCGAAGGTGCTCGGTGGAAGCGCGTTCGCGGCTGGGTTGCAGCCCACCGTCGGTCCAGGCGAGGCGTTGTAATACCAGGACAGATAGTCGATACATGAGTAGTTTGCTGTGTTCGCGCAATTTGCCGGGACGCCGGAAGTTGTCACGGGGAGGAACGGGCGAGCATCGAGCGTGTTGTTCTTTGTCGTTGCAAAAATCTTCGTCGAGGTCCAGGCCGGCGTAGGCGGCGTCGATCCGCACGGGTTCGCAGTTACGGTCTGATATTTACATGTGCCGGCGATATGGACTTCGGGAAGGGGAGAACCCGTCGTCCCAGCACTATTGTTGTTGTTCTGAAAGTCGAGATTCCCGCCAATGTTCACACAACCGGGGACGGCGCCTGCAACGCATTTCGTTCCTGTGAAGCTGCCGTTGTTCTCAAACGTTACGTTTCCGGTCACGTACAACTTTGCATTGATCGAAGCCGTGTTCTCAAATTTGACGTCCCCATTCACGTAAAAAGGAGAGTTGGCGTCGACCGATTGGGTGAACCGCGTCGTTCCGGAGTAGACCCAGTCGAGCACGCCGGTTCCACCGCTTGACTGAGCGCGAGTCTTGACAGGGACTCTGGCGGTGATCGTCCGCGTGATGTTCGCGGCGCCGGGACCTGTCGGGTTCGGCACGGTTCCTGTCGACCGAATCACCCAGGTCCTGCCTCCGCCGACCCCCGTGATACTCCGAAGCACGCCCCAGTAGCTCGTGGTCTCATTGGGACGTGTCGCGTCGGGTGCCATCGAGAATGCAGATTGCGCCGGGCAGGTCGCCGCCCCGAAAACCGGCCCGCCCGGGATGTCCGCGGGAATGGGAGTGGGTTGACGGAGAATGCACTGGGTTGTTGCGGATTCGGGAATCGGCGTCGGGTAGTAGGCGTGAAGCACGGCGAGCGCGTTGTTGATCCCCGCCTCGGCGAGCGCGTAGGCCTTTTGGCCCGCGTTCACGCGGTTCGAGTCGCGCGCTCCGGAGGCGGTGAAGGTGATCACGGTCGTGAGCACGATCGTCAGCACAAGCATGATCCCGAGCGCCATCACGAGCGCGATCCCGGACTCATCGTTCAGGTTGATCAGTCTCTTACGCAGGACTAGCCCCCGCACAAATCGCACTCCGCCGCATGACCGAAAGAATCGGTGCGGTCAGTGTATATCGGCACCCCCAAAAGGGGTAGTCGGCCCTGCCGCTCGATACGGTTCTTCGGCGGTGCTGTCCGACGCTTCCCCCTAATGGGGGAGTGACTCGAACCAGTGAAAAGTCGATGCTCTCTCGGGGACCGCGACGTGTGCGCACCCTCTTGCTGTGGCCGAGACAGAGACGACACCCATGACGCTCCAGGCCGAGGCCGTCACCGACCGGGCGGCGACTGTCGAGGCGCTCTCGCGCGCGCTCGAGCTGCACGACTACCGTCGCGGCGAGTTCGGTGAGACCTGCGCCCACACGGAGCGCGTGACCCGGCTCGCGCTGGCGCTCGCCGAGCGGGTGGCCCCGGAGCTCCTGCTCGACCCCCAGCTCGCGTTCGGTTTCCGGCTCCACGACATCGGGATGATCGGGATTCCGAGCTCGACGCTGATCAAGCCGGGTCCGCTGTCGCCGACCGAGGTCGACGAGATCCGCGAGCACCCGTGGCTCGGCGAGCGCATCGTCGCGCCAGTGGCAGCGCTGAGCGGCGTTGCGCGCGAGGTGATCGCCTGCCATCACGAGCGGTGGAACGGAAGCGGCTACCCGCGGGGACTGCGGGGCCACGAGATCCCACTGCCGGCGCGGATCTTCGCGATCGTCGACGCATTCGACGCGATCATGCACGACCAGCCCTACCGCGAGGCGCTCGGAGTCGAAGCCGCCCGCGAGGAGATCCACGCGAAGGCGGGCACCGATTTCGACCCCGAGCTGGCGCAGGTCTTCCTCACACTCGACGAGGTCGTCGAGCCGGCCGAGCTCGCGTTCCCCGCCGAGACGACGTAGAGCTACAATCCCGCCCCACCTGGGGGTGTGCCCGAGCGGCCAAAGGGAACGGGCTGTAAACCCGTCGGCTCAGCCTACGGAGGTTCGAATCCTCCCGCCCCCACCTCTGATTTCCACTGCGAGCCCTCCAGGTCGGCGCGGCCAGCGAGCGCCCCGCGCGTTGGGAGGCACCTCTCCACCGGTAGGGGCGACGGATCCAGGGGTCAGCCTGACCCACGGGCAGTGATCGCCGTTACCTCTCCGCGGCCGGCAAGACGCGCGAACGCAGAATCGCGTTTACATGGGTTCACCGCGAAGACCGACGGAGACGTATGCTCTAATCGCCCTTCGGCAGTTTATGGGCGCCGTTTATTCTTTCTAAGGGGGAGGCTCCTCGTATGAGGAAAACCTGGCACGTGATTCTTGTCGCAACGGTTTCGTCATTGGTGGTCGTGTCATCGGCGTGGGCGGATGTGAAGATCACCGACCGTCAGTACGTGAATTACGCGGGTGTCGCGAACGCAGACCCTGTGATTACGTCGTGTAGCAGTGATGCGCCCGGTACGACGGCCGGGGGCGAGCGGCAGCAGAACGAATCGACAGCCGCTGTCGATCCCCTGAGCCCGTCGCATCAGACGGCGGGTTCGAATGATTACTGCACGGTCCCGAAGACGGGTGACGCGTGGGCTGGGCTTTACTATTCGAGCGACAGCGGCGCGAACTGGACGAACAGCCTAGTGCCTGGCTATCCGGGTGACCCGTCGGCTGCAGGGCAAGCCTCGCCGGTCAGCGGCTTCGTCGGGAACACTGGCGATCCCGTGCAGGCGTGGGATCGCTGGGGGCACATGTACTACGGGATGATCGGGTTCAATCGCGCCAAGCCGAACAACGGCTCGATCTTCATGGCTCGGTACAACTGGCCGATGGTCGCGACCGCGCCGCAGTACGAGTTCACCTCCCTGGTCTCGCGAGGGACCCCTGGGAACGGGATCTTCGAGGACAAGGTGGCGATCGAGGTTGACCGCGGCGTCGCCAGCCCCTACGCGGGCAGTGCAAGCAGGCCGTATGGCAACGTCTACATGTGCTGGGCGCGGTTCACTCCCGGCACCAACAACTTCGTCTACTTCGCTCGCTCGGAAGACGGCGGGCGCACCTGGGACACCCAGAAGCTCTCTGAGAGCATCCACGGCTCTCAGTTCTGTGACATTGCTGTGACAAAGTCGGGGATGGTTTTCGTTGCCTGGCGTCAGTACGACTTCAAGCCCGATCGCGGCCAGATGCAGGGGAACGCGGTCGCCTGGACGCGCTCGACAGACGGCGGCCGTAGCTTCACGAAGACCCAGACGACGGCTCCGTTTGTGGGCTGGGATCCAACCGACCACTACGGGTCGCCAGCCGCGGCAGGGCAGGCGGTGTACACAGCTTGTCTTGCAGCCGACTTCTCGCATGGTGGCTGCTCCGGCCCTCAACCGCGGAACGATGCCCGCAGCTGCGGGGACGGCCCCTTGCAGTGCCAGTCCGGATATGTCTTCTTCCGCGTCAACTCGCAGGTGCGGATCACAGCCGATCCCTCGGCAGCGGGTGACCCCGATGCCGCCTACGTCGTCTACGACCCGAGCGTCCCTGGGAGCGAGACGTCGACCGGAACGAGCTACGGCACCGTCAATTCCGGGACGGGCACTCAGGCTGCCATCTTCTTCACGAAGACCGAGAATGGAGGCGGCAGCTGGTCTTCCCCCACCCGGATCGATCCGGTGGCCAAGGGACACCAGTTCTTCCCGGACATCGACGCGGACGCGGGGAAGCTCTATGCCGTCTACCACGACAGCCGCGCGGACTGCGCAAGCGGACCGACCGGGACTGCAGCGGACTTCCGAACTGTGCCGATCTCGAACCGGTGGGTGGGCGGCAGCGTTGGGAGCATCGCCTGCGGAGCCGGGCTGGAAACCCGCTATGCAGTCTCCACGAACGGCGGCGGCACCTGGTCGTCGGTGCTCGCCTCGTCGAGTCCCCAGATGCCGCAGCGCGAGCAGTTCGGCAACCGGAATACGCCCTTCCACGGTGACTACAACTACATCTCCGCGGAGGGAGCGATCTCTGGGGCAACCAAGGTCCTGATGAACTGGACCGACGAGCGGGACGCGGTGCCTGGAATCGACCCGCGGTATGACATCCCGAACGTCGACCCGGACGACGGCACAGACGGCTTCGACGTCATTCAGTGCCGCACCTTCAGCTCAGGTGCCTGGTCAGCCGATACATGTCCGAACGCGGGCGGGCTCGACCAGAACATCTATGGGTTCGTCACCGCCGGCTAGATCCAAGCGGTTACAAAACGGGGAGGCGGCCTACGCGCCGCCTCCCCACCTCTGCCTTTTGCTGCCTCGAGCATCTTGTGGCCAGCTTCGCGTCTCATTCGCACGGGCCCTCGCGTAGAGGTAGTTTCGCTCTCCCCCGTCTAGGGGGTGCGTGCGGGCCGTTTGTTGCCGATTCAACTATCTGTATGGGGGTTCGATCGCTTTTTTTGGGGTTACCGGAAGCAGCTCCGCTGCGGCCGAGCGCTCGCGCACCGGTCGGGACGGTCGTGGAGTCGTATGAGCGGCTCGCGGATGTGTTTCACGCGGTGCTGGGCGAGCAGAGTCTTGCTGCGCTTCTTGAGCGGATCGCCGATGAGGTCGAGGCGCTGATCCCGCACGACAGCCTCACGATCTATTCGGCAGACGACGTGGCGCGCACCCTGTCCCCTGTTTTGGCGCGAGATCCGTGGGCGGAGCAGATCATGCAGTCGACGAGCGCCTATGGGGAGGGGCTGACGGGGTGGGCGGTGGAGCATCGTGAGGCGGTCGTGGTTAACCAGGCACACCTGGATCCTCGCGTGAAGACGGTGCCCGGGACACCCGAGGACGACGAGGAGGCGCTGATATCTGTGCCGCTGATCGCTCGGGGCCAGGGTTAAGGGTGCGCTTAACATTTACCGCGAGGGCGGGAAGGCTTTTGACGAGTTCGAGTTCTACCTCGCGAAGCGGCTCGGTGATGCGGCGGCGCTGGCTCTTGATAATGCCGAGAAGACGGCGGCGCTCGAGCACCAGGCGCAAACCGACGCGCTTACTGGTCTTTTCAATCACCGCGTCTTTCACGAGACGCTGCGGCAGGAGCTGAAGCTCGCCCTTGAGGCGGGGGCGAAGACTTCGGTTCTGATGATTGATCTTGACGACTTTAAGCACATGAATGACGTGCACGGCCATGCGACGGGCGACGCGGCGCTTTCGATCGCGGCGGAGGTGATTCGTGGTGCGATCCGGGAAGCCGATGTCCCCTGCCGGATTGGTGGCGAGGAGTTCGGGCTGATCTTGCCTCGCTCGGACGCGGCCGCCGCCTTGATCGTGGCCGGTCGCATCCAGGATGCGCTAGCTCTGAATACAGAGCCGGTGCTCGGGGTAGGGTTGACGGCGTCGATTGGGATCGCTCAGGCGCCTGAGCAGTCACGGAACCCGCAGGAGCTTGCGGCGTGCGCCGACGCGGCGATGTTGACGGCGAAAGCGACAGGTAAGAACCGCATCATCGTCTTCGACGGCGATGTCCCGCACAGGGACAGCAAATCCTCCGACCGTGGTGTTCGGACGATCGCGCACCTGAAGATGCTCCAGAGCCTGAGCAACCGGCTGAACCGCCTCAATGAGCTGCCCCAGATCGGAGACGCAATTCTCCGCGAGTTGATGACGCTCCTCGACTACCACGCCTGCAGCGTCTATGCCGTCGCGGGTGGGTGGCTGACCTCGATCGCGTACCGACACGAGTTCTCGACCGCGAGCGGGGAGGCGGTCGTACCGCCGCCTCAGCGCCTGGGCGAGGGGATCGCGGGTCGCGCAGCCGAAAGCAAAGCGTCGCTGCTGATCGATAACGCACTCCAGTGCGAGTACGCCCAGCAGCTTCCCGGAACGAACGAGGTCGCAGAATCGGTGATCGCCACCCCGCTCCTGTTCGGCGGGGAGGTGATTGGAGTCGTGGCAGTGACGAAGCTCGGCGTGGGCGCCTTCGACGCGGAGGACGTCCGCCTGATCGAGGTTGTCGCCGGACAGGCATCGGTGGCGCTTAAGAACGCCGCCCTGTACGCGGCGGAGCGAACAGAGGCCGAGCGCGCTCGGCGCCTTCTCGAGACGTCGAACGAGTTTCTCCGGCTCAGCCACGAGCTGGTCGAGGCACGTGACGTCGAGGAAGTGGGTCGGCGGGTGACAGCGACGGCGACGAAGCTCCTCTGCTGCCACTCTGCGACCCTGTGGTTGCAGGCCGAGATTCGGGCCGGTCTGACCTATATCGGGGGATGCGGCGACGCACTAGCCGACCGAAACGACCTGCGCGAGCTGAGTTTTCCAGACGAGGAGCTCAAACGGCTACGGCGCGCGTCAACACCGTTCCTGATCGGTGCCGACGAGTGCGAAGCCGAGTCCCAGCCACGCTCGCTTTACTACCTCGTCGCGCCTCTCCGACTCGGAGGCGACCGCGTCGGCGCGCTCGTGGCGGGCGGCGCGAACTTCACGCCTGACGACAAGCGGATCATGGAAGGTATCGCCGACCAGACCCAGATGGCGCTCACGAACGCCGAGCAGTTCTCCTCGCTCGAGACGATGTTCGTCTCCACAGTCGAGTCGCTCGCAAACGCGCTCGAAGCCAACGACGAACAAACCTCGACGCACGCTCGGGCGATCACCGACATGGCGCTCCAAGTCGGAGCGGCGATCGGACTCGCCGACGATGAGCTGAAGCGCCTCGAAGTTGGGGCGCTCTTCCACGACATCGGCAAGATCGGGATCCCGAACGAGATCCTCTCGAAGCCCGCAGCACTAACAGCCGACGAGCGCCAGGTGGTGGAGCAGCACCCTGTGATCGGCCAGAAAATCCTCGCCCCGATCAGCCAACTCAGCGTAATCGGTGAGATCGTCCGCCACTGCCACGAGCGTTACGACGGCCAGGGATACCCAGACGGCCTCCGCGAGCGGGAAATCCCTCTCGCCGCCCGAATCATTTTCGTCTGCGACGCGTATCACGCAATCACCAGCGACCGCCCCTACAGTGCCGCCCGATCGACCGAAGAAGCCCTCGCCGAACTGCAACGAAACGCCGGCTCCCAGTTCGACCCAGACGTCGTAGCCGCATTCGTAGCCTCTCTCAGCGTCCGCGAGTAACCGTTCTACCGGCCGGTGGGCGGCTGGCAGGGGAACGCGTTGTGCTTGATCGCCTCTTTTCCCTCAGATGTTTTGGGCCGGTCGACTTCTTCGAATTCAGCTGATTCGCCACGATTTGATTCTCGGTCGCCATCAGGATCAGGCTATCGACGCCAGCGGACGTCAATATGTTTTCGAGTACAAACTTGTGTTTACAATCTAGCCAACGCAGTCGTATTCTCCCAAGATTTCCAAACAAAGCCAATTCTGCCCGCCATTCCCAGGCTGGGGACGTGCGGCTGCGGTGCCTTTCATTGGCCGTGAGGGGCAGCCTCCAGCGTCGGGGCTGAGGCAATTCGAAAAGCCGTCCATGCGGCTAGACTCGTGACTTCGCCCTCTTAGCTCAGTTGGTAGAGCACCTCCATGGTAAGGAGGGGGTCGACGGTTCGAGTCCGTCAGAGGGCTTTTTGAAAGAACCCGCAAAATGTGCGCCTCTCGTCTAGATCGACTTCTCTGACGCACGGTTGGTTCGATCTTGGGGACAGGTCTTGGGGACAGGTCTTTCTTGGGACAGTAGGAGCCGCGGACGCGTCGATTTGTCTGACCGAGAGATCCTTCTGACGTCCAGCACGCGTCCCAGGCGCCACACCGACCTCTCGGGCAGTAGGCGTCTGACCGACGCTTCGACAGTCGATCTGGTCGCCCAGCGCCTGCGCCGCTGGGCGACCTCGTCAGACGCTCCCTCTAGAGTCGAACAAACGATCTGGAGGTCAGGATGGAGTTGCCGATCCGCAAAGGCGAGATCATGTCTCTACGCAGCGCTGCACGAAACCTCTACGCCGCGGTCGATGCCCTCGGCGCGGGCGAGGCAACCAAGTACGTGTTACTCGACAGCAAGAACGACATGAGGGCCGTTCTCCTCACCCCAGAGTCATACAGCGAGCTCCTCGACGCCGCCGCGAAGCAGCAAGCCGCGTGATTCCAGCGGCGTGACCTGTACGAACAGGCACGCTCCCCTCAGCGGTGCCACGGGATCACTCGGTGGCCGAGCTCATGCGCCTCGGTGAACCTCGCCCGTCCAGCGGCCTGTGAGAAGTCGACGAAGGCGACCTCGACCTTGAAGAAGTAGGCGCCGAGCCACTTCTTCACATGTGCCCGGCACGACCGCTTCGGTACGAGGTCCGTCGACATCTGGCTGATGTCGATGACCGCCTCCACGCCGGCCGCCGTCCCGACCGCCCCGAGCGGGGTCGGCACGACGCCGAACGCGCCTATTCCCGGAGCGCCTTCTCCGCCATCGCGCGGATCTGGCGTCGCACGAGGTCGTTGATCTCCTGGCTCAGCCTCTCCCCGCTTAGAGCCTATCCCGGTAGGAAGGGACCTCTGTCTCGGCGGCGAAGTCCGATCTCGTTGAGAAACTCGATGAGGGAGGACGATATGGGTCTGGTCAGCAAGGACGATGGGTGGCGGATTCCCGATCCGACCTGGGAGCGGATCGAGCCGCTGCTGCCGCCGCGTCCGTCGCATCCGCTTGGCTGTCACAACCCGCGCGTGCCTGACCGGGCCGCGCTGGACGCGATCCTGCTCGTGTTGCGCACGGGGATGCAATGGAACGCGCTCAACGCGACCGGGATCTGTTCGTCGAGCTCGGCGCATCGCCGCTTCCAGGAGTGGATCGAGGCGGGCGTGTTCGCTGAGTTCTGGCGGCAGGGGCTGCTCGCCTACGAGGAGCTGCAAGGGATCGAGTGGGAATGGCTGTCCTGCGACGGGGCGATGGGCAAGGCGCCGCTGGGCGGTGCGGCCACCGGCCCTAATCCCACTGACAGAGCGAAAAAGGGGCGAAGCGATCCGTCGTCTGCGACGGCGGTGGCCTCCCGATCGGGCTGGAGATCGCCGGCGCCAACGTCAACGACTTCAAGCTCCTCCGCGCGACTCTCGAGAGCATCCTGATCGAGCGACCGGACGCCGAGGCGCAGCCGCCCTCGGGCTTGTGCCTGGACAAGGGCTACGACTTCCCCGAGGTCTACGAACTCGCCGACGAGCTCGGCTTCACCCCGCACATCCGTGCCCGCGGCGAGGAGAAGAAAGCGCTCGAGCTCGATCCCGGCTTCCGCGCCCGCCGCTGGGTGATCGAACGCACCCACTCCTGGCTCAACCGCTTCCGCGGCCTGCTCGTACGCTGGTCAAAGAAACCCGCAAACCACCGCGCCCTACTCCAACTCGCCTGCGGAATCATCGCCTGGAGAATGGCGACCGCCGAGGGCCAACCGGGATAGGCTCTTAGCCGCCGTCCCGCTCACGGACAAGCTCCTGCATGTAGTCCAACACCCGTCGCTGTTCCTTGGGGGACAGCTCCTCGAGAGCGTGCAACGCCGCGCCCTGGAGCGCGCGGCGACTTCCCCGTCCGCTCGTGAAGTGCCCGGCGAGCTGCATCAGCTTCTCGTAGGGAATTTCGTAGGTCGAGGCGAGCGTGAACAGCATGTTCGGCGCCGGCCGGGTGATCGAACCCTTCTCTAGTTGCGACAGATGGGCGTTGTGGATGCCCGTCTTGGCCTCGACTTCGCGCAGAGTCCAGCCGCGCTTCTTGCGCTCCTTCTGCAACAGGTCGCCTAGTGGCGTCCCCACAGTCCTGTACCTCCTTGGTCGATGTATCTGCCTTCAGATTAGCTCGCCGCTAACCCGCTTAGCAAGGTGCTGCTAACCGAATAGTGCAGGCGATTTGCTAACCGTCTTTAGCTTTTGCTAAAATCGGTTAGCAGCTCCCGCCGTCCGGGCGGGCACGAGACCGGAGGCCCTGATGAGCCACGTCGAGACCAAGCAGGAAGAGAAGACGAAGCGGATCAAGACGATCGTCGACTACCTCCCGGCAACGAAGCCCTTCAAGAAGGACTTTACCCCGGAGACGACGTTCCAGACGGTGCGCACCGAAGCGATGGCCTTCTTCGAGGTCGCCGACTTCAACGACCGCGACGTGCACCAGTTCCACCTCGAGGCCGGCGGCCAGCGTGTCGACTACAGCCAGACCCTCGGCGCGTACCTCCCGGCGTATGGGCATGGCCACGAGGAGGCGCACAAGCTCGACCTCACCCTTGTCGAGCAGGTCACGGCCGGTGGGGTCTAACCCCTACCCGCCGATCGACGACTGGTGCGTGCCGCCGGCAGCCGTCGCCGCGACGCTCGCGAGCGTCGTCGGTGCCGGCCGTCGCGGCAACGAGGCCGGTGTCTTCTGGCTCGGTAAGCGCGAGTCGACAGCCTCGGTGCGCGCGATCGTCTCGTTACGCGGGCGCGGAGTTCTCGAGTTGCCGGGACGCTGGCGGGTGAAGTCGGAGGTCTACAGCGTCGTCTCGAGCCTCGCCCGCGAGCTCGAGCTGGTGCTGCTCGCGACCGCGCACACCCACGGAGCCGGCGTCCCCGTCGCCCTGTCGCGGACCGACCGTGAAGACGGCGTCCGCGTGCCGGGCCTGCTGGCGATCGTCATCGGCGACGCCGGCCGAGCCCCTGCCGACGAGTGGAGCTGGAACGTCTACGCCAACGAGTTCCGCGCTTTCGTCGCCGCCGAGCTCGCGCGGCGGGTCACCTTCGCCGACGGCGATGTCACGCTTTGGCGGGCGAACGCCGATGGCGCGATGCCCTGGGCGGGCGCGGAGGACGATGAGCGCCACCCGGCGCAGCCGGCCGGCCCGCGAGGCTGCACGTCTCGCCAGACTCGACGATGGCGCGGCCCTCACGCGCTTCGACTCCCTCAATGTCCACGTCGTCCTCCTGCCCGAGGTCGTCGACTCCCCGGACGCCCGTATGACATTCCTGTTCGTTGTCAACCAGTGCCTGCGCTTCGCCGGCGCGGTCGGGGTCGCGACCGAGGACGTCGCCTTGGCGACCGTGGCCGCGGCCCTCGCCGAGGCGATCGCGGGCGCGCCGTTGTCGGACGCCGCCCCCGACATCACGCTCATCGTTGGCGACACGATCGTGCACGATCGCGCGTCGGTGACCGTCAACTCGGACGGCTGGCTAGCCCGCGTCGCGACCTCGACAGGTGACCGCACACACCTGCCGGCCGCCACGAGCGCGCCGAACGCGCTCGGCGCGCTCGCCGCCGCCTGCCTTGGCGTCTCCCAGGTATTCCACTTCTTCGCCGGCCTTCCGCTCGCCGGCGAGGCCGAACTCAGCCTTTATTCGTTCGAGTCGGGCGCGGTCGGGGCGCTCAGCCCGGACGCCGTTGACCCGCCGCTGCCCGCGCGCATCGAACTCGACGCTCTCTTCGTCGGCTGCGGCGGCGTGATGCACGGCTTCGCCTACGCCCTCCGTGAGCTTCCCGTCTTTGGCCGCGCCCGCGCCGTCGACCGCCAGCGACTCAGGGAGCAGAACTTAGGCCCGTACGTGTTGGCGACCCTCGCGCGGCGCGGCGAGAAGAAGGCCGAGATCATCAGAGACCTGCTTGCGCCGAACGTCGTCGTCACCCCCTACGACGAGAGCTTCTATCCGCTTTTCACGACGCGCCTTGACCGCGGCCACTTCACTCTCCCGCCAACCGTCGTCGCCGGGCTCGACCGCGTCGCGCCGCGCCACCGCGTCCAGAGTCTCCAACCCGAGCTGCTAATCGACATGGCCGCAGGCGGCGAGACAACGCAGCTGATCGTCAAGCGCCGCGGCGACGAAGGTTCCTGCGTCGTCGAGCTGCTCGACCGTCCCCGAGATGAAGCCGACGACCTCGACCAACTAGCGACCGAGAGCGGCCTTGCCGCGGAGCTGATCCGTGACGCCATGGACTCGCCGCTGACCGCGGACGACGTCGCCAACGCGCCTGCGGCGCTCCGCACCGACATGGAAGACGCCCGCCGCCGCGGCGAGCTGCGATGCGGCTTCGTCCGCAGCCGCGCCCTTGACCACGAGGCGGAAGACGACGAGTTCGCGGCCGCCGTGCCGTTCGTCGTCTCGCTCGCGGGCATCGTTGCGGCCGCGACGCTCGTCAGGTCCGAACTCGAGCCGACGGGTTCGAGCCGCTTCCAGTTCAGCTTTATGTCGCTGCGCGCCGCCCCCGACGCACCGCACGCGCGTGGCGACTGCGATTGTCAGCGCGGCTAGCGGCGCCGACGCGGCAGCGTCTTGTTCATCCGCCAGCGCAGCAGCTGCACCGACACGCCGAAGTGGGATGCGGCGCGCTCGAGGTCGCTGTCGTTCAGGCTGAGGACAGAGATGATCGCCTCCTTGGGGACGAGCAGACAGGCCGCGAGCCAGTTCGCCTCGTCCTCGAGACTCGTCGGGAAGTTCCGGTTGCCGAAGGCGTCGAAGGCGTTCGTCGCAGGGTGCTCGAGGATCAGATGCGCGAGCTCGTGGGCGATCGAGTTCGCACAGCGCCCCGGAGCGTGCGACTCGTTGTAGACGATCATGATCCGCTCGTCACGGATCACCGTCGCCGCAGAGAAGCAGCCGGAGTCGGTGACGAGCAAGTGCTCGACATCGGCCCCGATCACCGCCGCGAAGCTGGCCAGCGTGACGACGCGGATCTGGCGGTGGCTCGCTAGCTGCTTCGGGTCGAGGGCATCGACGGTGCGGAGGCCAATCGCCTCGCGCTCACGGAGGGCAATCCGCTCGGCGTCAGCTTTGAACCCCCGCTTCACGCCCGCGTCGCACGACTAGCGCCCGACAGAGTCCGGCTCCGCCAGCTGGTCGTAGGCGGCGCGCAGCACGGACTCGATTGCCTCCGCGCTCCGCGGCTTCAATGCCTTGTCGGCTCTCAGGTACGTGGCGATCGCCGTCAAAGTCTCCTGGCGCTCGTCGCGCTCGGACTCCCCGGAGACGAACGCGTCCAGGCTCACGCCGAGCCAGTCGGTGAAGGCGACCAACGTGTCGACGTCCGGGCGTTGGCCCTTGCCAAGCCGGGTGAAGGTCGTGTGGTCGATCGTCAACTCGCGCGCGATGTCGCGCCAACTGCGCCCTTCCTCTTCCTTCTTCGCCTCAAGGGCACCGAGGAGAGCTGTCGTGTCTAGCTGCCGTTTGGCCATGTCTCTCCTTTCGCTGCTAACTCAGGTTAGCAGACTTTGGTCGACATTAACACCACTGGCGGACGGAACCACCACGCTCACGGGACGGCCAGACGCGATGCTGCCGCCTGTCGCAGCTTGGTCCGCATGTAGACCTCGAGCTGATACCGACGGGCGCTATCGAACAAGTGGAAGATGCCGTGCCAGTCCGGTCCGCTCAACATGATCGCCCGGCCGAGCGGAATCTGCTGGTCGAAACGCAGGCTGTTGGCCTCGGCGACGAGGCGCAGGTAGTCGGCTATCGGCACCCCCAGGAAGTGGCGGTAGTGGGCCTGCGGCGTCGCCTGGGCGATCGCCTCGAGGCTGGTTTCGACCTCGGGCGGCGTCGAGCCGAGGAGCGCCCATTGCCGCGCCTCTCGCATCCCCGAGACGTCGACCGAAAGTCCGAGCGCCCTGACGACGGCGCGTCCCCAACGACGGACAGCGCGGGCCTCAGCCGGGTTGAAGAACTCGAAGCCGAGACGCCCCCAATACCACCGCCCTGTCTCGAGCGCCGCGTGGACGAAGACGGCGATGACGCCGATCGAGTCGTAGAAGGCGAACGACTGGTTGATCAGCACGGGCGCCAACGCATTCGCCCGGTACGGCTGTTGGAGCTTCATGAAGTCGTGGTTGGCGAAGCGGAGGTCGAGGGTAATCGTGCGCCATAGCTGACCGACGCACTGGCGCCGCGCCGTGTCCACGAGCAAGCCGACGATCTGGATCGTGTTGTCGGTGACCGAGATCGCGCACTCGTCGGGGAGCGCGTAGAGGTCGAACTGCGGTGGCGTGAAGGCCGCGAAGACCTCGCTGAAAGCCTGTTGCCGCTCCGGAGTGTCGAGGCGGAGGTCGCCAAGCTCGCTGATCCGTCGGCGCAGCTCTGCGCCGAGATCGGGAATCCCTTGAGTCCGCCTGGCGGTGATCCCTGCCAGTATCTGCTGCTCAGTCGCCAGCTGGCCCTCCAGGGCTCGTTTTCACGATTGAAATCGCGTAATTGTCCACAGTGGCAGGTAACACACACCAGCTTGTTGCTCAACAACGGCTCGACGATCGGGGTTGCGCGAACGGTCCCGTCTCACGAGCTGCTCGTCAACGGCCACCGTTCGCGAATACGGCCGCGCGTCCGTCTACGAGACTGGCGCGCGGCGCGGTGTCTGGCGGTCGAACATCATCCGGAACACGCGTCCGGCGTTCTGCAGCGGGTAGGCCGCCCACTGGTGCGCGAGGGCGACCGGGATCAACGCGTCGGCGAACAGTTGGGTACCGACGCGGTCGAGGAGTGCGCAGACGGCGCGGAGGGTCGGGTAGTCCGCGAGCTCGAGCCGCTCGTTGACGGCGTACGGCGCGACCCCGGCCGTGAGCGGCGGCACCGTGATCACGAGCATCCGTCGGTCGTGGGTGTGGTACAGCCACTTGCGCCCGTAATAGGTGTCCTGGCCGAAGCTGCCGCTGCCAACGTAGATGTACTTCGAGATGTAGTCGACCGGCAACTTCATGAGCGTCCCCGGCGGGATGTGCTCGCGCAACGCGTTCGCGTACTCGGCCGTCCGCCCCGTCTTCTCGATCCCGACCAACAGCGGCGGCTCGATCGCCTGCACGGCGAGCTCGGCGCAGACGCCCTGCCAGAGCGCGAGCAACGGCACCTTCAGCTTCTGCGTCTCGCCGAAGACAGCGAGCGGCCCATCAACGATGAACGCGCCACGCGAGAGCACGGTCGCACTCGTCGGCGTGCGGGACTTGACGTACAGCAAGAAGGCGACGTGGGCCAGATGCTCGGCGGCGGCGACGACGCGCCCGGCCGCGGTCAGGTTTGAGCCGTGCGCGTCGAACGCCTCGTGCGCACGCAAGAAGTCAGTCGGGTAGATCGTCGCCGCGCAGTGCGGGCAGGCGCCCGGAGTCCGCGCCACCCGCAGGGCGACGAGCTCGCTGCAGGCGCCGCAGTACTCGATGTTGGCGACGAGCGGGCTCGTTTCGAGCGTCGCCAGCAAAGCATTGAGCATCGTGTCGCCGTCCTCGGGTAGACGCGTCTGCGAGAAGAAGAGGTAGACCTCCTCCCGGAAGGCGGCCTCAGCGCTCGCCCCGCTCCGCGCAATCAGGTTCCCCGACGGCAAGAAGCCGGGCTTGACCTCGTGCGTCTGCGCGTCGGCGATCGCTACCGGGTCGGCATACGGGCCGACCCGCGCCGCGAAGCGCTCGAGGTCGATCAGGACACCGGCGATCTGCAGGAAGATGCCGCGCGTCGACGGGAAGCGCGGGTCGATCTCGTGCTCGTGCGTCGAGCCGTCGACGGAGATCGTCCATTCGATCACGCGCTCGTCGTCGGGGAGGTCGAGCGGGTCGACCAGCAGCTTCTTGACGAGCTCGATGTCGAAGTCGGGCTCGGCCTGTTCATAGCGGTCGAGGGACTCCTTGACGAGCGGGTGTTCGACCGTCGGCACATGGCCGAGCGGACTGGCAAGCTCGAAACGGCCGTCGTGGGTGTTGTAGGGCACTACTCCGGCGGCTCAACGGCGACCACACCGTCGATGAAGGCCGGCTCCTCCGGCGTGTCGTCGAGGTGGATCGGCTCGAGACCGGCGCTCGCACGTACCCGGTTGATCACGGCGTGGTCGAAGCGGTGGATCTGCACCGGCAGCACGTAGCGCGAGCTCGCCGTCTTCAACCTGACGAAGCCGGGATCCTCGGCCGACAGGATCTGGTCTTTGAAGCGCTTGAACTCATAGCGGCCCTCGATGCGTTTGACCTGCGCTTCGTCGTTGAGGTGCGCGACGATCCAATTCGAGGTCTGGTTCAAGACCGACTCGTCAACGGCCGCCGGCTCCTGAGTGGCGAAGATCATGCCGAGGTTGAACTTCGCTGCCTCGCGGGCCATAGTCACGTACGGGTCAGTCGAGGTCGACTGCTGGAACTTGTCGCGGGCGAAAAGGCGGTGGGCCTCCTCAAGGCAAATCTGGATCTTGTGCGGCTGCTCGCCGGCGGAGAACAGCGCCGCCTGCCGCGCGAGCACGTGGCGGATCACCCGCTCGCTGGCGAACTGCAGCACGCGCTCGGTTCCCTTCGACAGGTCGACGATCACGATGCGCCCGGCGACGAGGTCGTCGTAGATCTTGACTGCGTAGTCATCGCCGGCGTGCGAGGAGTGGAAGGCCTTGACGTCGAGGAGCGCCTTGAAACCGCGATGGCCGTGGGGCGCGACCATGACGCCGATGGCATTGATGCGCGGCGTGGCCGTCCACCAGCGCGCGACCTCCGCACCAGGCGTGTCACTCTGCGCGTTCTCGGCGATGACCTCGGCGACGACGAGCGCCTCCGGCGGCGACAGCAACACTGCGCCGCCACCCTTCGGGATCTTACCGTCGGTGGTCAGCTGCGCATCGTCGGCGAGAAACTGCACGCGCTCGTCGAGCCCGGCCAGCTCTTGACGAAGAGGCTTCGACATCGGCGCGTAGACGCGATAGCCCGGCGGCGGCTGCAGCTCGAGCTTCAACAACATGGCGTAGAAGAGGAAGCGCACGCGGCTCGTCTTGATGCGATTGCCGTGGGTCTCGCCGGCGTCCTCGGCCTCGTCGTTGACGCCGACCGGGTCGGCATCCACGAACGCCTTCAAGAAGCCGGGCACGTTCGCCTCCTGCTGGGCGACCGTCTGGCACATTCCCCACACCGCTTCGAGCTGGTCGGCAGCGTAAAAGTTCAACGCCAGCGTCGCAAGATCCGAGTTGGCGGCGAGCTCGGCCTCGGTCGCGCCATAGCGGTAACGCCTGACCAGCGTGTCGCCGAGCTGCGCGAGCGCCGTCTGATCCTGGACGTTGATGTTCGCGTACTCCCCGGCCGGGTCGAAGATCAGCTGTCCGATCGGCACGTCGTGCTGGTAGCCGTACTCGGCGACATGGGCGCAGATCGTCTTTAGCGCGTTGCTCTTGCCGAGCCGCGTCATGCCGAAGAGCGCTCTTGCGGCCAATGAAGTCGACGATGTCGACCGTCACCGGCACGTTCGTCGGCTTGCCGTCAGCGGCGGCTTTCAACTCGCGCCTGCGCGTCGACGAGTAGCGGATGGTGCCGATCTCGACCAGCGCCTGCTCGCCGGCGGCGATGCGCAGATGGTTGACGATCAGCTCAAGGCTCGGACCGTAGGGCTTGTAGACGAAGTAGTGCGACGAGCCGTAAAGCCCATCGACGTCCGCGCCGAACAGGAGCGCCGGGCGCCCGTCGATCTGCTCGTCGTAGAACGTCCCGAGCACGCGACAGCGCAGCGCGAACGTCTGCATGACGCTTGCCGTCAGCTGATCGACGACCTCCTCACGCTCGCGCGGGGGCGATTGCTTGGCGCCGGTCAGGACGTCGAACGCCGCACGCGCGCGCAGCCGATGCCGGTCGCTCTCGTCCGGTAGACCGGTCGACCCCTCGACGCGGAGCAGGATCACCTCTTCGTCGTCGGGGTCGACGGAGCCCGCGCTTCCGGGCTCGGCGAGTGCGGCCGAGCAGGCAATCAAGAAGCAGTGCTCCGGGACACCGTGAGCCGGGTAGAGGAAGCTGTCGTTGGTGACGACGTGGGCCTCGCGGAAGTCGACGAAACGAAAGACGTGCCCGATCGGGTCGGCGGTCCCGAGGAGTGCGCGCATCGGGCTGGCCGCGGCAAGCAGATGCGCGGTCAGCGGTGGGCGGATATTGTCAACCGTTGCGTCGGACACTTCGTCCGACGTTAGCAGCGCGTCCGGACGGGTCTGCTGCGTCGCTCCTGGCGCTCAGCCTGTCGCCGGAGTGCGCCTCATCGCCTGCCACTCGCCGTTCGTCCGCCATAAGCGTGTGTCGGCCGGCAGCTCGTCGAGGTTCGTGATCACGAGCTCCGAGCCTGCGCTGCGCTGTGTCGCCGTGTAGAGGAGCTCGACGGTCTCGCTGCGCGCGTAGGAGTAGAGCGCAGCTATCTCCGGCGCCGGGTCGTAGGAGAGCAGGTACGGCTCCTTGAGATAGCGCAGGGCCGAAGCCAGCGCTTGATGGTCGGCCACCGTGAACGGCGGGCGGTACAAGGTCTGGCTCTTCGCCCAGAACGGTGGGTCGAAGTAGAAGAACAGCGACTTCTCCTCTTTGGTGGCCGCGGCCCGCATGCGAGCGACGAAGTGGAGCGCGCTCGACTCCGACACGACGCGGACTTTGCCGGCGCTGGCCAGCGCCTCGCAGGCACGGAGCCGCTGCACGAGCCGCTCGCGCGGGAACCGACAGTCAATCGCGTACTTGCTCGTCTGCTCCTTGCCGCCGATCGGGCCGGCGCGCCAGTGCAAGGTGCCGTTGAAACTGGTGCGGTTCAAGAACAGGCAAGCGAACGCCATCTGCCGCCGGGCACGGAATCTGGTCTTCTTGATCCGCTCCCATTCTGCGAGGGTGACCTCGGCCTGTGCCACCTGCTTGCAGAGCCAGTCGCAGTCGAAGAAGACCGTCTCCCAGAGGGCGGCGACGTAGGGGTCGCAGTCCGCGAGCGCGATCTGGTCGACCGCGCCGCTCGCGGCGAGCTCGAGCGCGACGCTGGCACCGCCGGCGAACGGCTCGACGAACAACGCCGGCTTGAACTTGTTGGCCTCGAGCGCGGCCCGGATGTACGGGACAAGCCGACGCTTGCCGCCGGGGTAGCGGAGCGGACTGTGCACCGTGCGCCGACGGTACAATTCTTCCCAGCGAATGTTCACCGGGCAACCCTAGTGCAGCGTTTCGCGGTCATGGCCACCTTCGAGTGCTCCGGCAGGTAGTGCAGCTCCCACTGAGCGCGTCTCTCTCCTCGCCGCCCGAATCTCCGCATCGATGTCGAGCGGCCCCTTGCCCTCGTACCGCCTGATCACGCCGCCGTATACACGGCCGACGAGCCCTGTGCCCATCGAGCTCTCGATGTACAGCGTCGGGTGGTGCGCCGCGATCCGGAGCGTCGCGTAGATGTGCCGGAGCGCGTACGGATCGTCGGACTCGCTCCCGAGGTCGTGACTGCGTGCGATCGGGACGAAGTAGTCCTCGCGCCAGTTCCGGTAGTCGCCCTCGGACCAGAGCCGAACCTGGCCCGGGTACGGAAACAACAGCCCATCCGGCCCTGCGTCCGCCGCACGGCGCGCCAGCGTCTCCGGCAGCGGGCCGAGGAGAAAGACGTCCTTGTCTGGGTAACGCTTCGACTTCGTTCCGGGGACAATCTCTCCGTCGACGTTCCGCTGGCAGATACGCACGTATCGCTCTCCGAGGTCGTCGGGTGCGTAATGGCGGCCGAGAGCACCGAGGATCTCTCCCGGGCGGAAGCCGCCGTAAGCGATTGCCTCAACGAGGTCCGCTGAGGTCTGGCCGAATCCGATTACGGGCGGCACGGGGACGCCGGCCGGTGTCGCCACTCTCCTCGTGCGAGCACGACGGACGCCCGCTTGGACGAGAGCCTCTAGTTCCAGGAAATCCGCGCGAATCTCCTCGACGATCTCGGGGAGATAGGGCTTCCTGACAAGCCGGACTCCCGTCTGGGCGGGTGCCGGGACGAGCGTGACCGGGTTCGCCCGTTCGCGCGGGTAGTCCTTCCTGAGCTGGGCGTAGTCGAGGAGCTGCTTCAGGAAGCTCCGGACCTTCCGCCAGATCTCCTTACCGATCCCATCGTCCTCCACCTTCTCCGCGAGCGCGAGGACGTGCTCGATGTCGAACTCGCCGAGGGGTATCCAAGCAGCGGCGCCTTTGCCCCACCCCAGGTCGACCGGACGGCCGTTCGCGTCCCGGACGCGCCACCCGCGCTGATCCCGCTCCCATTGGGTGTCGAAGACGATCCGGTGAAGCCCGTCCTGGACAATCTGAATCGTCTTTCTTGCCTTCGGTTGTGCCGAAGCACCTCGGACGACAAGCTTCCCCTCCGCCCACTTCGGAAAAAACTCGACAACGTACTCGCCGAGCAACGGCGCCGTCTCGTCCACGGGGGTGGACGAGCGTTCGGCTCTCACCGGGTGGGCGGATAGGAGCTCGCCAAGCAGGGCGGGCGTGATGTTCCTGCCGCGAGCACCGTTCAGCAGTCGCGCCTCGAGCGTCCGGGTGATCTTCGGCTCCTGGTCAGCGAGCACAGGAACCAGGTCGCCCCAACGACGCCAAAGCGCATCCTGCAACTCGGCTGCGGCCTTGATGCGGAAGGACGCGGTGAGCCTGCCGCCCAACCGGCGCACTCGGTAGGGCGACCGACGATTCTCGCGAAACTCGATCACGCCCTACTTGCTCTCGGCCTCGTAGCTGAGCGTCGGCATCGCCCTTCGCGGACCGCGCTGATACGGAGACCGCGAGACGGTCGCCGACGGCTCCTCGGTTACAGCCGTCGGCTCGTAGGCGAGGTCGCCGTCGATCCACCGCAGCACCTCCGACTCCGCCACCACGAGCTTTCGGCGACACGGCGCGCGAGTCGCCTTCAACTCGCCTCGCACGATCGCCTTACGGATCGGCTTATCGGTCGTGTAGCCGAACTTGTGCGCTATCTGAATCGGCGTCAGCCACTCCTCGTCGAGGAAACCGCCGCGACGATCGCTGCCGGACAGGGACGATCCGTTTACGGCCGGATCGGCGGCGTATTCGGATCTCGGGTCGAACCTCACAGCTCCGGCGCTGCATCCATGGCGCGGGATCGGTCGCGCGACGGCTCGCTCCAGAAGTGGGCCCTGAACGACCGCGCGACCGCCTCGGGCGAATAGCCACATCCTTCTGCGACGGCACGCACCGCGTCCTCCTGCTCGAGCGCGAGTCTGGGCGGAAGCGACCCGATCCACGCGCCGGCCCGCCCGAGCGCCTCTCGGCGCTCAGCGAGCGGAGCATCGGCGGCGAGGTCGCCGACGATCTCCTTCGCCCGCCATGCGACGCCGCATTCGCGGCCTCCAACTAGCGTCTGCCAGGCCTCGACACCATCACGTCGGACGAGTTCGTCTGGATCCTTCGTCGCGCCGAGCCGCTCGGGGCTGACGACGTAGATCGAGGGGCTCGTGCGGGCGCGTGCCGAATGCTCGACGGCGCGAGCGCTGGCGCTGCGGCCGGCGTCGTCGTTGTCGAGACACAGGACTACCGCCTGAACGCCACGTCGGCTGAGCCGCTCGAACATGTACTTACTCGTGGAAGTGCCGCCGAGCGCCGCGACGTTGTCGACTCCGCGCGCACGAAGCTGGTGAAAATCGAGGAAGCCCTCCACCAGAACGAGCTCACGCGCGCTGTGCGGAACCCCGTAGGGCGGGAGATTCGTCCGGCTCGCCCCGCGCAAATAGAGGTACCGCGTCTCCGCAGCGCCGTCTTCGTCCAACGCCCGCGCCCAGAGCGTGCCGATCTGATCCCGCTCGTTCCGCCAAGCGCCGCACAGTCTCCTCGACCAGCGCGAGTCCGAGAGGATGCCGGTAGCTGCGACCTCCGCGTCTTCGAAACCGTGGCTCGAAAGCACCCTGCGCGTCACGTTCGGAGACGGAACTAAACCGAGCCCCAAGGTCTCGATTGCGTGGATCGGGAAGCCGCGCCGCTCGAGGTACGCGCGGACGTCGGCACCTCGTTCGCTGAGGAGCTCACGCGATGCTAGATCGAAGAAGGCGTCGAGCACATCGGCGCGCCGATCGCGCGGGACAGCTCGTTCGATCGGGCCAACGTCGACGCCGGCACGTCCAGCCAAATCTATGACCACGCGGACGAACTCTTCGCCGCGTGGGACGGCCCCGCCGCTGACATAGGCCGTCCAGAGCGTCGGGTCGCCGCCATGGACGAGGAAACCGCGGGGAGCCTGGCCGTGCGCGATGACGCGGTTGGCGCGAACTCCGAGCCTGCGACGGGTCATCTCATCGTTCGTAGCGATCCAGCCCCGCGCGTCTCGTTTCCAGCCGAACTCGGGGAACGCAGTGTCGAGACGCTCGACGAGCCCGGGCAGAACGAGTTCGGTGTAGAAGTCGACGATGCTCTGCTGCTCGCTCATCGCTTGAACCCCCTCTCGCGGGCGGTCAACGAACTTGGGTCACCGTTGCTGCTCGCCTCGCCCGCTCTCCTCATTATCAAAGAGAGTAGCATATTTGAATAGCGATGTGTTGAATAATCGCGTGGCTATACTCCCTTCCTATGCGAAGCGCTGCGCTGCTGCGGGAGGCACGGCTCCGCTCGGGACTCACTCAGGCGGACTTGGCCGAGCGGACGGGTCGCGACCGCTCTGTGATTGCCCGCTGGGAGCAGGGCGTCGTCGCGCCGAGCGTTGAGACGCTGACCGTCTTGGTGCGCGCCTGCGGCTTCGATCTGCCACTCGAGCTCGTCCGTTACGACGCTTCCGTGGACAAGGAGCTGAGTAAGACCGCGATCCTCTCACCCGAGAAGCGCCTGAGCGCTCTGGCCAGGGACCTCGACCGCGAAGACGCAGCGGATCGTGGCTGAGCACTCGCCGAAGTTCGATCCGGTCGGCATGCTCGCCGCGCTCGAGCGAAGGCGGGTCAACTTCATCGTCATCGGCGGGCTCGCGCGTGTCATCCAGGGAACGGGCGAAATCACACGCGGGATAGACATCGTTCCCTCGCTGAAGCCCGACAACCTGCGCCGTCTCGATGCTGCTCTCACCGACCTCAACGCACGGGACAACCACGGAGCAGCACTTTCGCTCGAGGAGACGGTCCCGAACGAGCCGATCCTCGAGCTCACCACGGATCGCGGCCAGCTCAAGGTCGTTCCCGAGCCCGCCGGCACGCGCGGGTACGAAGATCTGAGACGCGCAGCGACGCGAGAGCCGCTCGGAGCCGGGGTCCGCTCGTCGGTCGCCTCGGTCGGCGATCTCGCTCGCATGCTCGCCGACCTCTCCCGTGAGGAGGACGCGGCCAAACTCCAAAGGCTCCGACGACTTGCTGAGCTCGACCTCGGCCGCGGCCTCGAGCTCTGAGCAACTCAGCTGCCTGACACGCTCGTCCAGCGAACCCATCCCGTCGACGCGACGTAGCCGGCCAGAGGTCGGATGTTCGAGCCGCCACCGCTCGAAGAGCACTGGACGATCTGGCCATTCCCAAGCCAGAACGCGTCGTGGCCCTCGCCACCCGGGCCGCGGCCGAAGAAGACGATGTCGCCCGGTCGGTAGCCGCCGACAGGAGGACTCGCCCCGACCCCGCGCGCGACAATCGGAGTCGAGTCGGCCGTTTCGCTATCAGCCAGAAGACCGTTGGCAGTCCACTGCGTGACGGTCGTGAGCCCGACGTCGATACCTGCCTGCGCCATCGACCAGCGGACGAACATCGAGCAGTCGCAGGTCGAGGTCGCAGGCTCTCGCGTTTGCATGTCCTGGACGGAGCCGCCGCGGTCGGTAGGTGGGCCAAGGCTGTACGTGAAGCGGCCGACGTGCGCGACGGCCCACGTCAAGACGGCACGTGCTCCACCCGACGCGCCCGGAGCGAAGGCGCCGCGATACTCGTCCGCTTTGGCCATTACCCGATCGACGTACCACCCGGCGTGGTTGTAGGCGTAGATCGCTCGGGGGTAGTCGTCGGGCGCGCCGTTCGCGCGTAGCAGCCACGCGGCGCCTGTGATGGCGTCGACCGGATTCCAGACGTCTGCGAGCCCGTCCCCATCGCCGTCCGCTGCATACCCGGCACCGACCGAGGCGGACGGAGATCCCACTGCAGGAACTGCCATCGGTGACGTCCCCTGACGCCACGTCGAACCGAGGAACTGCATCGGCCCTGTCGCGCCGGCGCTGTTGACCGTACCGGGCGGGTTACACCCAGATGCCTGGTTGCGTCCATGGTCGCACTCGACCTTCCCAATCGCTGCAACGATCGCCCAGTCGAGGCCGAACCGCGTGGCCGCGCTCTGGTACGCGGCCAGGTAGTTCGCCGGGATGTCGGCAATCGCGACAGCCGACGGCGCGAACGAACTAGAGCTGGCCTGCCCGCCCGCGAGCCCGCCGATGACGACGACCAGGAAGAGCGCGAGTCCCGCGAGGGCGGCGGCGCCCGCATGGCGACCGGCTCTCGCACCCGTTACGGCGGCGGCGGTGCTGGACACTACCCGCCGACTCTAACAGGCGATCGACTGCTATACGGTTGATCCGCTGCTAGACGCGATAGCGGCGGATCGCCTCGTAAACGCTGTCGGCGCCGAACTCGACAGCAGCTGCCGGGATCCGTTCGTCGGGCGCGTGGATGAGCGCTGTCGTGATGTGCTTCGGCAACCGCATCGGAAGGAAGCCGTAGGTCTGGATTCCGAGCTGGCTGAAGTAGCGCGCGTCTGTGTATCCGGGTAGCAGCATCGGGAACGGCGTACCGCTGGGCTCCTTCTCCTTGATGATCTTCGTGAGCATCGGCATCAGAGTCAGGTCCGGATCAGCCCTCGCCGCCGGCTCCTCCTCAACGATCTCGAATTGCGCGACGCCGGGAACGAGCGCCTCGAGCTCGCGGACGAAGTCTTGCGGCGTCTGACCGGGAAGGACGCGCCCATCGAGGTCGACGGTGAACTCGGTCGGGATGACGTTCGTGCTTTCGCCGCCCCGAATGACTGTCGGTGTCGCCATGTTGTGCAGGAGCGGATCGAGCGAGCCGCCGTCCTTTCCAAACAGATCGAGCAGCCGGTCGGTCAGGGCAGGCACGAGCGCCGGGCGTAGCGCGAGCCGCTCGTGAGCGGGTAGGCCGCTCGCCATCGCAGCGACCATCGAGCGGAGGACAGGCGTGACATGGACGGGAAGCCGCTTCTTTTCAAGCGTCTGGAGCAGCCGGCCGAGCTTCGCGGCAGCAGTGTCCCGGACGACGGTTGACGGGTGGCCTCCCTCTCCTCGGATCGTTGCGCGGATGAGACATCGCTGCTTCTCCGCCACCTGAATCGGATACAGGGGTCGTCCGCCGGTCCACTGAGTGAATCCGCCGAACTCACTCAGTCCGTAGTGGACCCCCTCGAACAGCTGGGCGTGTTCCTCGACGAGGTACTTCGCCCCGAAGGTGCTGCCCCTCTCTTCGTCGGGACTTAGCGCCAGGATCAGGTCGCCCGCCGGCTGGAGCCGCTCGGTCGCCGCGCGAAGGAGGGCGGCTACGAGCATCGCGACGCCGCCCTTCATGTCGAGCGTGCCTCGACCCCAGATCTCGCCGTCGACGAGCTCGGCCGCGAACGGCGGATGCCGCCACTCGGACGCGTCCGCCGGCACGACGTCGACATGGGCGTAGAGCAGGAGCGGCGGTGCATCGCCCCTTCCGGGAAGTCGAGCGACGAGGTTCGGACGCTCAGGATCGCGCGCCAGGAAGCGCGACTCGATCCCGACCTCTCCGAGGATCCCGCCGAGGTACTCGAGGCACTCTCGTTCGTTCCCGGGCGGGTTCGACGTGTCGAACCGAATCAGGGCTCGGAGAAGCTCGATCGGATCGTGCTTCGCGTCAGTCGCCTGTGCCGTCATTGCTCCCGATGATCCGCTGTCCCCACGAGAGAGCCGGACGATACACGGGCGCGGCGGAATCTGGCAGTAGAATCCCTGCCATCCGGGTAACGATCGCCGGAAGGGGAGGTCTTCCCGTGTGATCGCTGAACAGCGCAGTCCGTTCCTGCCGCCTCTTTCCAGTGCCGAGAGGCGCTTCCGCTTGGGTGCCGTCCTGGTCGCGATTGTCTACGTGGCTCACTTCGTAGCGGCGGTGGCCGGAGCACCGAAGACGCTGGTGAGCCTGGCGTTCATCCTGTTCGTGGTGCCCGTCCCGTTCCTCGGCTGGTGGGCGTTCACGCGTGCAGCGGCGAATCTGCGGAAACCGTTCCTACTCCTGGCGCTTGCAGCGACGCTCTGGCTTTCGGGCACGGTCGTCTGGTACGTCTACTACTTCGCCGGCGGGCGCGTGATCCCGGAGCCGCCCGGCGTCTGGGACGCCTTCTTCGTACCCGCACTTCTGCTCGTCATCGCCGCGATCGTGGTCGCGCTGCGATCGCTGATCTCCTTCCGGCTCGCCGCGCTCGATGCATGCGTCCTGATCGCCGCCGGCGTGACCATGGCCACGCCGTTCGTTCGCCACAGCCTTGAGCGAGGCGTTTCCGCTGAGTCGGTGTTCACGCTAAACCGCCCGCTGCTCAGCATCGTGACTTTGATGCTGCTCGTCTCGGCGGCTCTCGGCTCGTGGGAGGGTCTGCCCCGCTCCATGGCGCTCGTCGGCCTCGGCGAGATCCCACTCACGATCGGCAACCTCATCTACGGGTACGCGGCCGTCCAGGGCCAGTACACACAGAACAAGTGGGCGAACCTCGGCTGGGCTCTGGGAGGGGCGATCTTCACGCTGGGAGCTCTCGTCGTCATCCTCGGCCTCGACCGCCCCGTCCGCCTTCGAGGGGGGAGAGATATCCCGAATCATCCCGCGGGCTCCCGACCCGTTCTGCTCCTCTCCCTTGCGGCACTGGCCCTCACGCTCACCGTCGCCGGGTACGGCCTGCGTGTCGACGCCCGTGGACTCGTGCTCGTCGGCCTGATCGCGAGCGTCACGATCGGCGCCGCGATGGCTCTCCGTGCACGCGCGGCGATCCGGAGCGCCGAGAACGCCTACTCCCGTCTCGATGGCGCGCTCGCTGACGCGGAGCGCGCGCGCGACGAACTTGCTGACGCGAATCAGGATCTGGCCGGGGCGAACGCGCAGATCCAGGCGGTCCACATCGCATACGCCGACCTCCTCAACCTGACCGACGAACAGACCCACGGCCGAGTGCGCGAGCTGATCCAGGACACGGGCGGCGGACTCGCTGAGCTTCTCGAGGAGGAGATGGAGCGGGGGCGGCGACGTTGAGGAGCGTTTGCCCTCAGGATCGTCGCGGCGTAGCCTGGAGACCAAAAGGGAACTCCAGACGGGCGAAGGGTGTAGAGGAAGCGTGAAGGCGAAAGTCCTCGTCGGTGTCGCCGTGGTTGCGCTCTGCGTCACTCCCATCGCAACCGCCAAGTTCAAGATGTGGGTCACGGTCGGCGACAGCACACCTCGGATCGGCCAGTCGGTCACAGTCGTTCTCCGCGCCGAGCGTAACCTCGACTACGACTTGAAGCTGATCGCCGTCGCGCCCGGCAAGTCCTGGTACGACGTCGTCGGTCGCGTGACCGGCGACTCGAGTCGTGCGCGAGCGAGCATCCCGCGCGACGGCTTCGGGATTCCGGTTACGCGCGTCGCCCCGAACCGCTGGCGCGCGTTCGTCAAGTTCCCGCGGGCGGGTCGCTGGCGGCTGATCATCCCGAACGGGGTGCCGGTCGGGTTCATGATCCCACCGCCGGTCGTCGAGACAGTTGTCGTCGGCCGCTAGGGATCTGCCGTCGGCTCCTCTCGTGCGGCGCACGGTCTCCGGCTGGGGCCTCAGTGCCTACGCCCCGGATCCGGTCGCCTGCGCGAGCGTGCTTTCGCCAGAGTCTCGCCGCTCACACCGTCATCCTCGTCCGTGTCCGGGGCGGACGAATAATTTCGATGGCGCGACTGAATGCTGCCGACTTTCAGGCACGCCGTTAAGACGTCTCGATTTCGCCGGACGCGTCGCCGACTTCTCCGAAGCTGCCGAACTCGCGCTCGGCGCAGATCGGGCAGTACACCGCCACCTCGGGAGGATCGTCGTCACGCGGATCGGCGGCGAGATAGGCACGCCAGCGACGTCCGGTGGCGCTCTCGCGCCCGCACTCGACGCAGCGAAGGGTCACTCGGTCGATCTCACACCGAGCGTCTCGGCAGCAGCCGCCAAGTCCGCGATACGGGCGTCGCCACCCTTCATTGCCTGGGCCGCGGCCACGCCGATCATCGAGGTCAGGGTCATGTAGTCGGCGAACGCCATCTGCTCCGACCCGGACCGCCAAGCTCGTATCTGTTCGGGAGAGGTACCGAGCGCTTCCGCGGCGGCTGCCTCGTTCCAGCCGAGGAGCCGGATAGCCGCTTCGAGTAGCGGCACTGCTCCCGGACTCCGCCTCCGGCGAGCTTTCTTTCTTTCTTCCTCGTCAGGCGTTTCTTCGGCCGACGGCGCTTCGCCCGCATCATCAAAGACGGCGCGCTGGATCTCGTCCGCCGGTATGCGGAGGAAGTGGGAGAGCCGAAGCACGTCGTGAATCGGAGGTCTGGCGACCCGGCCCAGCTCCCAGCCCTCGATCGTCCCGGCCTTGATGCCGACGAGCTCTCCGATTCGGGTCCGTGAGAAGCCTGCGGACTCGCGTCTTTGCTGCAGCAGCCTTCCCAGCGCGGTCTGTCGCGGTCTCACGAACGGGCGCTCCCCTCGTTTCTTGGGCGGCAGGCGATCCACTGCCGCAGGGTCGATTCTCGCATGATACGCGGCCGCTCCGACGTGCGCAGCGTTTCTACTGGTATGACCGTAGATCATCTGCTATGTTCGTCGTCCAGTAGATCCACGGGGAGGGAACATGACCCAGGAGAACGGCGACCGACCAGAGAGTCTCGAGCTTTGGCCGGACGACGAGCAGCCCGTCCAGCTCCTCACTACCCAACAAGCGTCCACGCTGCCGCGGAAGGAAGGCGGAGCCGCAGCAAGGTCGGCTGCGCTGACCCGAACATCGGGGGACGGGCAAGCCACGGAGCGGCGGACTGCCGCAGACTTCTCGCCCGAGCGGATGCTTCGCCCGGCTGCAGGAGGACGCCCTGGCTCGGGCTGGCGACTCGCTGCCTTCCGGCTCTCTGGCGGACTCCTGCGGGTCGCGCCGAGCGCCGGGGAGCTCAGACAGCGAGAGCTGATCGCGCGCGTGAAGACGCCCATCCGCGGCTGCCGCAAGATCGCGTTCATCTCGCGCAAGGGCGGCGTCGGCAAGACGAGCACCTGCCTCCTCGCCGGCCACACCTTCGCCTCTCACCGCGGCGACCGCGTGATCGCGCTCGATGGCAATCCCGACGCCGGAACGCTCGGCCATCGTATTCACCGCGAGACGACGGCGACCGTCACGTCGCTCCTCGCGGACGCGGACGAGATCGAGCGGTACGCAGACGTTCGCGCGTACACATCCCAGACGCCGACGCGGCTCGAGGTCGTCGCGGCGGACGACGATCCTCGCGTTACCCAGGCGATCGGTGAGGACGAGTTCAAGCGTGCGATCCGACTGCTCGAGCGGCACTACAACCTCGTCTGCCTCGACACCGGGACGGGTGTGCTCGAATCGGCGACTCGCGGGATCCTCGACGCGGCCGACCAGGTCGTGGTCGTGATCGCCCCGAGCCTCGACGGAGCGCGGGCCGCGAGCTCGACTCTCGACTGGCTCGCGGAGAACGGTTACCGACATCTCGTCGACGGTGCGGTCGGAGTCATCAACGGCGTTCGCCCGTACAACGGCGTCGTCGACCTCGACCGGATCGAGGCGCACTTCGCCGCGCGTTGTCGCGCCACGGTTCGCATCCCGTGGGACTCCCATCTCGAGACCGGCGCGGAGACCGTTGTCGAGGAGCTTCAGAGCGAGACCCGTCAGGCCTGTCTGGAGCTCGCCGCGGCCGTCGCGGTGGGCTTCGCCGACGAATCCGAAAGGAGGTCATAGCAATGCAAGTCATGTCCGCCATGATCGTCGCCGCCACTCCGCTCGGTGGCGATCCAAACGCAGGCGGTTTGCCGGGGAGCCCCGCTTTGCAACAGCTCGTTGGAGGGCTCGCGTTCTGGGGATTGCTTGCCGCACTCGGCGGTCTCATCATCTCGGCCGCAGTCTGGGCGCTCAGTTCTCACGGAGGTAACTACCAACACGCCGGGATGGGCAAGCGCGGAACGCTCATCTCCGCCGGTGCGGCCCTCCTGATCGGTGCGGCGCCCGCGATCATCGCGTTCTTCGAGGATCTCGGGAACACGGTGGGCTAGCGACCGCTGTGCGACGGGTCGATGCTTACGTCGAGGGACCGCGGCACGGACGCCGCCGGAGCTGGCTGACGCTGGGCCTGGCGGGAATCCTGCTTCTCGCGATCGGCGCCGTCGTGGGAAGTCGCGGATCGCTGAAATCCCCCGTCGTCGAGACGCATACGGTCACTGTCTCGACGTCAGATGCCGGGGCGAAGGCCGTCGTCGGAAAGCGTGTCCGCCGCGGCGACTCCGGCTACGCCCGCACCCGCGAGGGCGCAGTGGCTGCAGCGACCGCCTACATCGGCGCGCTCGACGGCCCGGCGATCCTCGACGAGCCGCGCCTGCGCAAGACCCTGACGTCTATCTCCTCGGCTGAGTCGCTCGATGGCCTCGTACGGGCATACGAGCAGGCTGCGAGACAGACGCGCGAGCGGCTCGGAGTCGGAACCTCGCCGGAGCCGGTCGTGATCCTGCGGACCGTTCCAGTCGGCTACCGAATCGACCGCTTCACGCCCGATGCAGCGACCGTTTCTCTCTGGCGCGTCGGCATCGTCGGAAGCGGAGCGACCGTCGAGCCGCAACAGACGTGGCGGACCGAGACGGTCTCGCTCATCTGGGAGCGCGAGACCTGGAAGGTGGCCTCGTTCCGAAGCTCCCCCGGTCCGACACCACCGCTCGCCGCCTCGGCGCCGACGCCGGCTGGCGAGCTCTTCGTCTCGGTTCCTGCGTTCGAGGAGTTCACGAGTGCGATCCCGTGACCACGTGATTCGCGCTCGGTTGGTGCGCGTCGCGCTGGCGCTCCTCGTCGCAACGTTCTCCCTCGGAATCCGCCCTGAACCCGTGGCCGCGCAGATCGTGCCGCCTCTGGTCAACCCCTGCGACCTGCCCGGCCCCGACCTCGTTTGCGACGTAGCAGGCGACATCATCGGAGATGTCGCCGGCGCGGCCGGCGACTTCGTCATGCGTGGCGTCACGGTGTGGGTCACGAACGCCGCCGTCTGGGTGACGGGCAAGGTCGGCGATCTGATCGACGCCACGGCGAGTCCCGACGTCACAGCGGAATGGTTTCAAGGCCAGTACCGCTCGATGATCGCGGTGGCCAGCGTGCTGGCCCTGCCGATGCTCCTGCTCGCGGCGATCCAAGCTCTCCTACGTCAGGACGTCTGGATCCTGCTTCGATCGACGTTCGGCTACCTGCCGATGGCCTTCATCCTCGCCGGGGCCGCGATCGTCGGCACGGATCTGCTCGTCTCGATCACAGACGACCTCTCGGCGATGGTCACTGCAAGTCTCGGCGGAGGCTCGGACAACCTCCTCGAGTCGGTCGGCAGCGCGTACAGCGAAGCGATCGAGGACGACTCGGCCGACGTGGTGCCGCTCTTCGGCGTCTTCCTGGGCGCGATCATCCTCGCGATCGGAGCCTTCGTTCTCTGGCTCGAGATGGTGATCCGGGACGCGGCGATCTACATCGCCGTCTTCTTCCTGCCGCTGACCTTCATCGCCATGATCTGGCCGGCGACGAGCCGGTACGCCCGGCGACTGGTCGAGTTCCTGATCGCGGTGATCCTGGCGAAGTTCGTGATCGTTGCAATCATCGGTCTCGCCTCGGCCGCGATCACGAACGCGGGCGCGATCGACGGTGACGAGGGCCAACTCTTCGAGCGCATGATCGCCGGAGCGGCGTTGCTCGTGCTCGCCGCTTGGTCGCCCTTCGCCCTACTGCGGCTCATTCCGATGATGGAGATGGCTGCCGTGAGCGTCGTAAACCAACGCTCCTCGATGTCGGGCGCGGCGCAGTCCGCCGGTATCTCGACCCCAGCGACATACATGCGCCAGGCGATGGACCGCCACTCGCGGGCCTCTCCGTTCCAGGCCTCGCCGGCCGCCGCCGGAACGATCTATAGCCGCGGCGACCAGAGCCCCGACCGATCCTCGGCTCGAGCCTCCGAGATGAGCGACTACACGACGAGAGTGGATTCACGCACGGAGCGCGAGAGCCGATCCGGCGCCTCTTCCGGCGCGCCGAGCGGGATGATCCAGGCGCCGCCTCGACCGAGCACGTCAACGAAGCGCACTTCTTCACGCGACGAGGCCTCGCCACCGAGTTCGCCGCCCGCTCCTCCAAGGCGTTCGCCTCCGCCGGAGCAACCGAGAGACAGGCCACCACCGGACGAGGAGCGCTGAGCAATGGCGGAGGAGGTTCGCCGCTATCGCTTCGGACCACTCGAGCGGCGCGGGCTGGTCGGATCACTCCGGCCCGTGCAGGTGTTCGTGATCGCGAGCAGTCTCGTCGGCGGCGTGATCCTGATGCGCACGCTGCCAGGCTACGGCGTCATCTTCTCCCTCACCCTTGTCCTAGCCGCGCTCGCGTTCTGCTTCTGGCCGATCGCGGGCAGGACGGCGGGGGAGTGGCTGCCAGTCTGGGGCGGGTTCGCGACGAGGCGTACGCGCGGTCGGCACCGCCACCTGTCGGCCTCGCCGCAGGCCGGCGTCAGCGTTGACGGCGACGGCCATGTCGAGGCGGTCGTCACCCTCCCAGCGCCGGTGGCAGGGCTGGAGTTGCTCGCCGCGCCGCTTCGCGGCGACGCGGTCGGGGTGGTGAAGAATCGTCGCGCCCGCACCTACACCGCCGTCCTCGCCGTGAAGGTCACCTCATTCGGGCTTCTCGACCGCTCGGAGCAGGAGGCACGCCAAGCGGCCTGGGGCGGCGTCCTCGCCAGCCTCGCCCGCGAGGGCAGCCCAGTGAGCCGGGTTCAGTGGGTCGAGCGCACCGTGCCTGCGGACGGCGACGAGATCGGCCGCTACCTCGGCGACTCCTGGGATCGCGGCACGGTGCCGCTGGCGTCGCTCGCGATGCAGTCGTACCTCGACCTCGTCGACTCCGCGCCTGCAGTCACGAAGGACCACGAGCTTTTCGTCTCCCTCCAGATCGACGCGAAGCGCGCTTGGCGGCAGATCAAGCGGGCGGGCGGAAAGCACGGCGCTGACGCCGGAGCCTGCTCGGTCCTCTTCCGCGAGCTCGAGGCACTCGGCGAGCGACTCGGAGCTGCCGAGGTTCGGGTCGTCGGCGCGCTTCGGCCGGGAATGCTCGCGCGCGCGATCCGGGTTGCCTTCGACCCGTGGTCGCGGCCCGGCCTTGCCCGCCTCGCAATGGCCGACGCCGAACGCGACGGGATCGACGAAGGCGCTGCCTGGCCGGTCGCGACGGAGGTGTCCTGGGGTGCGTACCGGAGCGACGGCGCCGTCCACGCGACCTACTGGATCGCTGGCTGGCCACGCACCGACGTCGGCGCCGCCTTTCTCTCACCTCTTCTCCTGCAAGCTCAGGTCGTGCGCGCGGTCGGGGTCACGATCGAGCCGATCTCGCCGCTGCGCGCGATCCGCGAGGTCGAGTCCTCGCGAACGAGCGACCTCGCCGACGAGGAGCTCCGCGGCCGCATGGGCTTCATCGAGACAGCTCGTCGGCGGCGGATGGCCGAGGCGACGACGCGTCGCGAGGAAGAGCTCGCCGACGGCCACGCCGCTGTCCGCTTCGCGGGCTACGTCACCGTGTCGGCACGATCCTTCGAGGAGCTCGAGGGCCATTGCTCGGAGGTCGAGCACGCCGCCCAGATGGCCCGCCTCGAGCTCCTGCGCCTCTACGGTCAGCAGGAGCAGGGCTTCACCTACACGCTGCCTCTCGGCCGGGGACTGCGATGAAAGCGAGCGGTCAGCCCGGCCACCGCGCGACGACAGCGCACATCCAGGCCGCGTACCCCTTCGTCGCCGAGGGCGGCCTCGGCGGGCGCGGCGTCTACATCGGCCGCGACGTCTACGGGGGCTCCTTCTGTTACGACCCGTGGGAGCTCTACGGTCACGAGCTGACGAGCCCGAACGCGGTCGTGCTCGGGATCGTCGGCCGCGCGAAGTCGAGCCTGGTTAAGACGTACGTGTTCCGGCAATCCGTCTTCGGGCGGCAGGCGTGGATCGTGGACGTCAAGGGCGAGTACGACCGACTCGCGGAGGCGATGGGTGTCCGCCCGATCGCGCTCTCCCCCGGCGGCTCGGTCCGGCTCAACCCACTGACGCCGCGCGGCGGCCCGGAGCGGCAGCTGAACCTGCTCTACAGCGTCGCGGCGGCCGCGCTAGAGCGCTCGCTGACGCCGGAGGAGAAGCGCGCGGCGCAGGAAGCGCTCCACGTCCTCGAGCGTCGCTCCGATAGCGAGCCGACCCTCCCGGCCGTAGTCGACGTTCTCATTCATCCGCCCGGCGAGATGGCAGACGCACTGGCAATGACGCTGGAGGAGCTTGCGGTGGCGACCCGGCCGATGGCCTTCGCGCTCGACCAGCTCTGCTCAGGGAACCTCCGGGGGATGTTCGACGGGCCGACGACACCGGGGCTCGACCTCGACGCGCCTCTCGTCGTCCTCAACCTCCGCGCCGTCCTGAACACGCAAACGACGGCCCTCGGGATCCTCATGACCTGCGCGACCGCCTGGCTCCAGGCGATGATCGAAGCTGAGTCAGACGAGCGGAGCGAGAAGCGAATCGTCGTCGTCGACGAGGCGTGGCGGATCCTCTCGAACCTCGGCATCGGCGAGTGGCTGCAACAGTCGTTCAAGCTCTCTCGCGGCCTCGGCGCGCAGAACGTCGTCGTCATGCACCGGCTGTCCGACCTGCGCTCCGCCGGCGCGGAGGGATCACGCGAAGTGCGCCTCGCCGAGGGCCTCCTCGCCGACGCCGAGACGAAGGTCATCTACGCGCAGCCCCCAGACCAGCTTCCGGCGACGCGGGAGCTCCTCGGCCTGACGGATACTGAGGCCGAACTGCTGCCGCAGCTGCGGCGCGGCTGGGCGCTCTGGAAGGTCGGGCAGCGCTCGTTTCTCGTGCAGCACCGGTTGTCTGCATTCGAGCGAGAGCTCGTCGACACCGACGCGCGCATGGCCGTGAGGACTGCCGCGTGAACGCCGGAAGGAAGCCGCCGCGCTTTCCGCCCGCCGGTCCGGAGTCGAGTCCGCTGGAGACGCTCGCTCTCGCCGCGCTCGTCGCCGTTGCCGCCGCCGGATTCATCCTCTGGCTCACAGGGGAGCTCGCAGGCCGCATCTTCGGCGGCAGCTGGCCGAGCCTGAGTGCGGGCGAGATGGGACGCGTGCTGGCCCGGCTCGCCGACCACGCGGCCGATCCGAGCGAGGCGTGGCCGCCTTCGGAACGCCACCTGATTCCGGGACCGGTCGCCTTCTACACAACGCTCGGGCTTGTACTCAGCCCTCTCGTCGGAGCGGGCTTCGTTCTGCTTCGCCGACGGCGAAGCACCGCGACGAACGGCGAAGCGGCCGCGCGCTGGGCGCAGGCGCGCGACCTCCGTTCCCTTCGGATTCGCGAATCGCAACCGGGCCGGCTGACACTCGGACTCGTGGACGGCAAGCTGGTCGCCGCCGAGCCCCGCCAGTCCGTCATCGTGATCGGGCCGGTGCAGACAGGGAAGACGACGGGTTTCGCCATTCCCGCGATTCTCGAATGGCAAGGCCCTGTTGTCGCCACCTCCGTGAAGACCGACCTCCTGCGAGAAACGATCGCTGCGCGGTCGGCGATCTCTGACGCTCACGTCTGGGTCTACGACCCAACGCGGGGAACGGGGATGAAGACCGCCGGCTGGACGCCGCTCGCCGCCTGCACGACCTGGCAGGGAGCGCAGCGGGTCGCCGCCTGGCTCGTATCGGCCGCGCACCGCGGCGGGCACGGCATCGAGAACGCCGAGTTCTGGTACGCGGCGGCAGCGAAGCTCCTCGCGCCCATCCTCTTCGCGGCGGCGTCTTCGAAACGAACGATGGCCGACGTCGTGCGCTGGGTCGACGCGCAATCGCATGAAGATATCTTCGAGGCGCTCGAGGAAACCGGCGTAGACGCTGCGGCGACCGCGTTCCAGGCGACACGGCTCCGCGACGACCGCACCCGCTCCGGCGTCTACACGACGGCCGAGACCGTCCTCGCCGCCTACGCCGACCCGGGGGTACTCGACTCGGCGCTTAGGTCGGAGCTTCGAGCGGATCGACTGCTCGACGGCGGCCACCACACCGCCTACCTCTGCGCTCCGTCGCACGAGCAGCGCCGCTTGCAGCCCCTCTTCGCGACGCTCGTCCAGGAGATCGTCGCCGCGGCTTACGAACGGGCGACCGCCACGGGAGATCCGGTCAACCCGCCGCTCCTCCTCGTCCTCGACGAGTGCGCGAACATCGCGCCCCTTCGCGAGCTCGCCACCCTCGCCTCCACGGGAGCCGGCCAGGGGATCCAGCTCGTTTCGGTCTTCCAGGATATGGCCCAGATCAATGCGGTCTACGGGCGCGATAAGGCGCCGACAATCGTCTCGAACCACAGGGCGAAGGTAATCCTCTCCGGCATCGCCGACGCCCAGACGCTCGACTACGTCGCACGGCTACTCGGCGACGAGGAGGTGCGACAGGTCTCGTCGACGAGCGCAGCTGAGGGCAGGCGGTCGACGACGGAGTCCGTCGCCTACCGGGGGCTCGTCCCGGCGAACGTTCTCCGTGAGATGCGGCCCGGCCACGGCTTGCTCGTCTATGGCCATCTAGCTCCGGCGCGGATCGCATTGCGACCCTGGTTCAAGGATCGCCGGCTTCGACATCTGGGGGCGGCGGTAACGTGAGACTGATGGTTGAAGACCTGACGAGTCTCTCTCCGAAGCGCCTCGGGCGGAGGCTCGAAAAGCTTGCGCGCGAGGGGCTCCCGTGTGCATCAGCGACGGTCTTCGACGGCAGCCCGCAAGAAGGCTTGACTGTCGGCTTGCAGGTCGAGTCGCAGGGCCGCCGCGACGTGCTCGACCTTGCTCGCGTTCTCGAGATCGAGCCGAATGGCTACGCCTTCTCGGCCTGGGCGCTGCTCTCGCCAAGTCGTGAGCATCTCTACTGGCGCCTACTTCTGCGCGTCCAGTTCGAGCGGCCGGTGATCTGCTCGTTCGTCGTCCGCTTCGACGTGCGCGACCACCCGAGCGACGCGATGCGCGGCGCGCTTCCGCTGTTGCTGGCGTCGGATCGGTTCGCGCTCGCCTTCGGTGGGGCGCCAGATCCGGATCGACCGCTTCTGTGGGTGGCGTCTCCGACTGCGCGTGAGTGCGTGCTCGAGGTTCTCACCGCGGTCGGAATCTGAACGATCCGCTGAGCCTTGCGACCTCTGCCTCCGCAGGGCAGGCCAGGGGTTGGACCTCGTTGGAGTCCAGTAGTTGTCCGCGCAGATCGGGATGGCCAGCTTCCCGAGTTCCGTCTCCGCAACCTCGAGGCGGTCGCCGAACGGAGTAGAGCTCGAGGCCCGATGTCGAGCTCGTTGATCTTTCGGTGCTTGAGTACGATCGCTCCCGTCGGTCGAGCGTCGGGCCGCGGCGCTTACGGCTGAAGCGAAATCTGCGGCCCTGCGTTCAGCCGTTGGCCCCACCTGGTGGGTCCTCCCGCGTGCCGTCACCCAAAACGCGAATGATTACTCGGGCCAGAAAATTGGGCTTGGCGCCGGGTATCGGTTCGCCTTCGTGCGTGTACGAGGAGACGGCGACACTCACAATTCGGTCGCGCAGCTCGTGGGGCCGCAGACCACCAACGGTGAAGAGAGGTATCAACATCAGTGCCGTCGCCGCACCAACGAACGCAAGGATGAGAAGTCCAATCATTAGCATTGCGCTGAGACTACCCCCTGCTTCGAGGTTTGAACCGGAATTCCTCGCGCGAGTAGCATTTGAACCGCCTCCTGTCTTCCCGCGTTGACTTAAGTTAGCCTGCCGAGTAGGCTCAACGCAAGCGAGAGGAGGTGGACGGTATGAAACGTGTGCTATCGCTGCTTGGGCTGAAGACGTATGAGGGGGAGCCTGAGAAGATTCCCTGTGGTACCCAGAACCACAGCTGATCGTCACGCCCGCTCTCCGGTTTCGGAGAGCGGGCGGAACCTCCAAACCATGGAAACTGAGACTAACAATCTTGTCACTGATGATGCTCGCGAGGCATTCGACGCGCTCGTGCCGGTATACGTTTTGTGGGCAGAGCTAATGGCTGGCGACACAGAGGACGTGTCCTTCTACAGAGAACTGGCGAATGCCTCGACTGGTGTTGTTGCGGACCTCGGCTGCGGTTGGGGTCGCATGACTGGCGAAATCTTCCCCGACTACGGCGTCGACTTCTCAACCGAAGCTATTGCCGAAGCGGAGCTACGCTCGCCAACAACGAACTTCATCGTCAGTGACCTCGTGTCGTATGAACTCCCTGAGCGAAGCACATTTTCCTACGCGGCCGGCAACACCTTCGACACGACGCTAGACGATGGCAAGCTCGAATCCGTCTTCCGCAACATCCACCGGCAGACGGCGCCGGGAGGACACTTCGCGTTCGACGCTCTTGCCCTTGATTTCGAGTCTATTCGAAGAACGGCGGGACTCGTCGGTCTCCACACGGTTACCGGAACCCACGCAGTTCAGACGATCTACGCCGTGGCGAGCATCGAGCGAAGGGAATATTCGATCCGGCATGTGCTCGAGACATTGGATACTGAAGGAACCGTGGTGAGTCGCCGCTACTTTCCCGCTTTGACCGCCAAATGTAGAGGAATTGATGACTATCTCTCTGTCTTCGCGGCGACCGGTTGGACGGTAGGCCATCGCGCGAGCGGCTTCGCCGACGAACCCCTCATGGCCGAAAGCAATCGTCTCGTTTGGGTGCTTGAATGCACCTGACATCAAGATACTCTGGGGCGCTTTCGGTAAAAAAGTGATAACTCCGACACGAACGATCAAGGGCTGCGACAGTTGGTGGTGTCTTCACGGGTCGCGCATCGCGCGGCTCCCACCCTGGGCGGTCCGAGATGAGGGTAAACTTACGTTGGCGGGTAAGCTAGCTCTACGCGCGCAGGGCTTCTTCGCCGAATCCGTAGAAAACACATATTACCTGACGGTCGTAACAACGACGTCCTGCAATCTCGGCTGCGCGTATTGCTTTCAGAATGTCGGGCAGGCTAAGACCGGAACCCATCGACCGCCGCGGATACCTGGCGTGAAACTTGACGCGTTGCGGGCCAGCAAGATTCTTGCCTTCGCCGACTGTCAACTCCAGGCAAACAGTCTCAATCATCTGGACATCATGTTGTTTGGAGGCGAGCCGCTACTTCAGGCGGACGCCTGTGTTGCATTTCTCCGAGCCGCACAAGAGATTGCACCTACGACCGCACAGATGGTCACAAACGGCACTCTACTGAGCCCGCCGATCGCCCTAGCGCTCGAGAGCGCGGGCCTCAGCAGGGTCCAGGTCACGTTCGATGGCGGGCGGGAATCGCACAATCTGCTGAGGGCTACACGGTCAGGGCGCCCGACCTACGACCATGTATTGCGGAATCTAGAACGCGCGGCGCAAGTGGTTGAGTGGGAGTGGCAGATCCATGTCAACGTCGCGCCTTCCACGATGAGTAGCATCGATTCGCTACTCGATGATCTCGCCAGAGTTGTGGAGCCATCCAAAGCACGTGTCGTCTTCGCACCAGTCGACGACGTGGGCATCGGATACGACGACACTGTGGGCTACGACGCCCGGCTCGCTGAGCAGTTCATCGCTTGGAATATCCGAGCCCTAGAACTTGGGTTCCAGATCCGGCGACCGCGCGCAAGCGCCGGATGCTCGTATTGTACGGAGGTCGGTGGAACTGGTGGGTCTGTCGTCAACGGGGATGGTGTCCTCTACAGCTGTTGGGAGACCGTTGGCAAGAGCGAATGGGTCGTGGGAGACGTCGACGCCGGTTATGTGGACGATGACATTCTCCTGCAGCGTTGGGTGGCGTGCGGCTACAACGCTCAGCGCTCAGCGTCTGACGATGTTCAGCGCGCGCTCCAGGACGCTGTTGATAGCACGCTTCTCGACTGGCTGCACGAGAAACGACATCTGGCGCTGGTTGGCTAAGCCACCTCGCAGCGACAATCTCCGCTCTGACGTCGCGACCGTACGCTCGCGCTCCTCTTTGACGGTCTGCGACTACTTACCGCCCTGCGGATCCGGACGCCGAGGACCTCGGGTGGGCGGAGTTCGGCGCCGCACTCCTCGCATTCGATCGCGAACGCGGACGGGAAGGGCGCGTCGCAGTCGAGAGCTTGGCGGAAGGCGGCAACATCGCGGTATCTGACGAGCGTTGTCGTGCCGTTGCGCTTGTAGTCGTGGGTCATCGTGCCGGCGCGGCCTTTCTTCATCGGCAGGCTCGCCTGGGTGCGATCCAATGCCTGGATCTGGCTCTTCTCGTCGACGCAGAGCACGATCGCCTTCTCCGGCGGGTTGAGGTAGAGGCCGACCACGTCGGTCAGCTTCTCGCTGAAGCAGGGATCGTTCGAGAGCTTGAACGTGCGCACGCGGTGCGGCTTCAAGCCGGAGCCTGCGCGTTTTTCTGTGTATCGGTGGGTGGTTAGGTGTTGTCGGGGATGCGGTCTCCGAAGTGGATGCGTAGGACTGCCATCGCTTGTGTCCAGTTGTAACAGGTTCGCCAGTTCGTCTTGGCGCGCATGATCGCGAGCCAGATCAGCCGCAGCGCGGCGGCGTCGTTGGGGAAGTGTCCGCGGATCTTGATCGTCTTGCGGATCTGCATGTGCAGGCTCTCGACGGTGTTGGTGGTGTAGACGATCCGGCGGATCTCCTCGGGGAACGCGAGGAAGGGGATGACGCGGTCCCAGGCCCGCTCCCAGACCTGCAGCGCGGCGGTGCGCGTCTTGCTGTCCGCCCACGCGACGGTGAGCTCGTCGAGCACCTGGCGGGCTTGGTCGGCGTCGGCTGCGGTGTAGATCCGCCTGAGCTCTGAGGCGCACGTCCTGCGTTCCTTCCAGGAGAGGTAGCGCAAGCTCTGGCGGACGAGGTGGACGATGCAGGTCTGGTTGACCGCCTCGGGGAAGACAGCGTCGATCGCTTCCGGGAAGCCCGAGAGGCCGTCGGTGCAGACGAAGAGCACGTCGGTGACACCGCGGTTTCGGAGTTCCGTGAGCACGCTCGTCCAGAAGCGGGCACCCTCGGTCTTCTCGATCCAGAGGCCGAGGCAGTCGCGTTCGCCCTCGAGCGTGACGCCGACGGCGACGTAGACCGCCTTCTTCCTGACGACCTGTTGGTCGCGGATCGCGACCCGCAGCGCGTCCAGGTAGACGACGACGTACAGCTCCTCGAGCGGCCGGCTCTGCCAGGCGCGCACGTCGTCTTGGATCGAGGCGGTCACCTCGCTGATCAGCCCGTCCGAAACCTCGACGTCGTACAGCTCGCGCAGATGGCGTTGGATCTCGCGGGTCGTCATCCCGCCGGCGTAGAGGGCGAGGATCTGCTCGTCGAAGCCGTCGAACGAGCGGCCGTGCTTCGGCACGATCCGCGGCTCGAAGCTCGCGTCGCGGTCGCGCGGCAGCTCGACCGTGACCGGCCCGTCGACGGTACGCAACGTCTTCGCCGAGACGCCGTTGCGTCGGTTCGGCTGACCCTCCGGCGGCATCTGCCCCGGCGGGTAGCCGAGATGCTGCTCCAGCTCGGCGCCGGCGGCGCGTTCGATCAGCCGCTTGCGCAGCTGGTTGATCAACCCGTCCGGGCCGGTCAACTGCTCCGGCCCCTGGTACTCCCCGAGCAGCTGATCGATCAGCTCGTCCGGGATCATCTCCATGTCGCCCAGCATGTGCTCCTTCCGGGCCATCCGGCGGAATCGCTCCGATCGCGGCTACGCCACGATCGTCCCGACCCCGCCGGACGAACCAGTCAGATACACAGAAACCCGCGCACTACCTCAAGCCGTGCGCGTTCCAGACCCGCTGCACCGTCGCCGGGCTGACGCCCTGAGCCTTGGCCATCGAACGGCAACTCCACTGCGTCTGCCCCGGCGGCCTCGTCTGGGTCGTCGCCTGCACGATCGCCTTGATCTTCGCCGCCGAGATCGTCGGCTTCCGACCACGGCCGGGCTTGGTCTCGGTCAACGCCTGCGCTCCGCCCTCGCCGAACCGCTGCCGCCACAGGATCACCGTTGGCCGGCTGACATCGAGTGTGCGCGCGATCTCGCTGTTTGACTCGCCTGCGGCAGCGAGCAGCACGATCCGCGCGCGCAGCGCCACGCTCTGCGGCGTCTTCTGCGCGGCCGCCCAACGCTCCAGCAGCGCCCGATCATCCTCGGAGATCCGCGTCTCGAGCATCGCCGGCGCCACCCCCAGACGCTACTCCAATACAACCTTGTGTCAAGCTATGTCAGAGACACTGCACTAGACACCGCCGTCGGTTAACCGAGAAGCGACTACGGCAAGTTTATCCCGCTCGTACGGTGAATACCTGGTCGGCTCCGGTTTCCGGCGCGGTCAACGGCGACGACCTGAGGGTGTGGCGCCCGAGCTTCGAAAATCGGACACCAAGGGATGGTGGCGAAGGGAAGCTTTCACCCTCAGCTCGCGCTAAAGGCCGCCCATCGAGCGTCAACTCGTAATGGTTAACTCCGCTGCCATTCTCCTTTGAGGCGTGCCACCCAGTTGCGCTTTCGTTGGACGGACCGCGTACAGCCGAGCAGCCCAGGTTTCGTGACCCCGGCTCGAGTCCGTGCGGGCAGGCAAGCTGCTCACCGTCGGGGAAAGAAGCGACTTCGAGCGCAGGCGGGTAGACGCTCGAGGACGACAGCGCCCGACCTCACGCACCGTTTGTAGCTCTCTTTCGGCGCCGGAGCGGCCGCGTCATCTAGCAGTGGGGACGCACATGCATCATTCGATGCTCGGCGGCTTGAACGCGTGCCTGCCCCGACGAAGCAACTGCACCCGCGCTACCAGTCGAGCCCATGCCCAAGACTCTGGCTGGGCTCACGTGAGTCTGCCGTTGCAGCGGGCCTGAGCGCAGCCGTCGGAGGGAGTTCCGGCTCTCTAGGTTCCGCCGTGTACAGCGTTGCTGCCTCGTTCTCAAGTACGGACAGTTCGCGGTCGGCGAGGCGGATCGCGGTCTTCTGTGACGCGACATCGGCACGGAGGTCGTCGCCGCGTCGCCGCCGGAGAAACGGGCCTGCACCCACGAGCTTTGCTTCGGCGTCGGCGAGCCCGCGCTCGGCTAGCTCGCGTGCTCTCTGCGTGGCTAGTCGCTCGTGCTCGATCAGCCGCAGCCGCCCTCCCGGCTCGCGCGTGGGTCGATGCCGGTCGATCGCAGCTCGGGTGTCGTGCCGTGGCCCGGACGGAAGCGGTCGCTGGTCGACGGCGAGGCGCTCGATCGCGGACTCCTCGAGCGCTCGCGCGAATCGGGTGACCGGGTCGCGGTCGTCGAGGTCGGCGGCGTGGCTCTCGCGGTCGTGCACGGTTTCCGTCACGTAAAGCCTGGTCGACTCACGCGCGCGGGAGACTGCGACGTAACCCCATTCCTGGAGCCGCGCGTCGCCGGATCCGAGCACGAAGGCGCGATCGACGGTGACGCCTTGGGCGGCATGGCCGGTGAGCGCGTACGCATGGCGCACATCGCCTGCATCGAGATAGCACCGGTTGAGCGTCACGCGGTCGCCGCGGTCGGTGAGGACGATGAGCGCCCGGCGCTCGCGGTCGATGTCCTCAACCGTTCCCCGGGTTCCGTTCTTGACGCCGAGGGCGTCCGAGTTGCGCAGGCAGATGAGTCGGTCGCCGGGCGCGTACTCGCGCTCGCCGACCTGCAGCCGATCGCATCCGAGACGGCCGTGGGTTTCCATCAGCCCGCGAGCGAGTGCGTTCAACTCGGCGACGTCGCGCCGGCGCAGGGCGATCATGACGTTGCCGGCGAGGTCGCCCCGGGCGGCGGTCCACCAGTCCGCGAGCAGGCGCGTCTTGGTCGCGAGCGGGTCATCGGAGACGACGAGTCGCTCCTTGCTCTCGGCGAAGGCGAGGTAGTCGCGGCCGAGGCCGCGGCGGACAGCGGCAAGCGCTTCGCGCTCTTGCTCGTCGTGCTGGCGGCGGTTCTCGGTCAGCTCGGCCGCTCCGTGGCGCTCAATGATGCCGGCGAAGAGGCCGCCGGCGCCGACGGCAGGTAGCTGATGCGGGTCGCCGACGAGGATGGCCTTTCCAGCCGCCCTGTCGACGAGCTCGAGGATCGGCGCGAGCACGCGCGTGTCCGCCATCCCGGCCTCGTCGACAACGAGGACGCAACCGCGCGGCAGGGCATCCTCGGCGAGCAGGCTGTGGAGGGTCGTCGCGCGGAGGCCGGTCTCGTCGGCGAGCTTCTCGGCGGCGACACCGGAGGGCGCCGCACCAAAGACGGGGAAGCCGGCCGCCTGGAACGCCTCGGTGGCGGCGCGGAGGGCTGTCGTCTTGCCCGCGCCCGCGACGCCGATGACGCAGACGACGCGGTCGGCGCTGGTCGCGACTGTACGCAGCATCGCGGCCTGGTCGCGGGAGAGGCCGACCGGCCCGCCTTGCTCGAGCGCCTCGACGCTGAGGGCGGGAGCGCCCGCGTCGGCGCCGCGAGCGACGAGATCGAGCGCGCCCTGCTCGATCCCAATCAGCTCGGCCGTCGAGTAACGGGCGGGCCTGCCGGGCGTCGACGCCTCGCCCACCACCCGGACGCCGTCGATCGCCTCGAAGCGTGCCGCGACCTGGCGGATCCGGTCGGTGCTGGCACCCTGAACATGAGCCTCGGCCCAGGCCATCACGAGCTCCGGCTCGGAGAAGGCGGTCCGCCGCGCGGTCAGACCCTCCGGCCCGAGCAGCCGCTGTGCGATCTGCGTCAGTTGCTCGCGGGTCAGCCCGCGGATCTGCCGCTCGAGCACTGCCTGGAGCTCGGCCACACCAAGGCCGTGCTCGGCCGCCCGGGCGCGCCAGTCCTCGCGCAGCCGATAAAGATCGACGTGCTCCTTGCGCTCTCGCGTCTCGACGGCTGCGATCTGAGCGGCCCGGTAGCCGGTGCTGTTGTGCTCGCTCATGCGCTCGACGATCTGCGCTCGTCGCTGCGAGAACTCGAGCAGGGCCTCGCGTGGGACGCCTCTGATCTCGGCCATGCCCTTCACCGGTGTCTCCCACTCGACGCCGAGCGAGCGCGCGAGCTCGGCACGAAGATGCGCCTGGTAGAGGTAGCCCGCCGCGAGCCGGTACGTCTTCAGGATCGGCTCCCCGTCGAGGGCGCGCCACTCGCCGTCGCTCGGGCTCTTCGCCATGTTGGCGACGAGGACGTGGGTGTGCATGTGCGGGTCTTGGGCGCGACTGGTGCGGTGCTGGTAGGCGGCCGCGACGAAGCCCGATCCGCGCTCGCGGATGACGCCGTTCTTTCCGCGCCGGAGGACGCAGGCCTCCTCCTCGAGGTAGGCGAGAGCGGCCTGCCAGGCCGCGGCGTGCGCCTCGCTGACCGTTCGCCGCGTTTGCTCGTCGCCGAGAGCGTGGAGCAGGCTGACGCTCTTCGGGCAGGAGAAGGCGATGTCGAAGCCGGCGACCGGCGAGAGCTTCTTCGCCTCCGTTCGCCGCTCGCCGGTCTCGGGATCGATCCGCTCGACCGTGATCGTCCGACGCTTCGGATGCTGTCGCAGCTGCTTGCCGGTGACGGGATGCACGCCACGGATGAGCGCCCCGAGCTGACCGTCCTGGACGACGCCTTCGAGGCCGAGCTCCGGAGCGCCGCGCCCGATCCAGATCCCCGGCGACTCGCCCCGTCCGGCGTAGTAATCGTCGAGGCCCGCCGCGACCGATCGCTCGTAGTAGGACTCCTGGCCTGGGGTGAGCTTCGCGACGGTCAGCACACGATGAGACTAGCACATTCTGGGCAATAAAGCATCGGGATGCATCTGTGTGACTCGTGCTATCGAGCCTAGCTGGTGCGGCGGACGGTGTGGTGAGCGCATCACGCGGAGGGCTCCTCGCTGTCGTCGTCGGCATCGTCGTAGGCGCTGCCCCACTGCTGCTGACAGTCGGCGGCATGGACGAGCGTCCCGTCCCTCTCGGCGGCGTCCTCGGCCGAATCGATAGGGCCGAGGCAGCACGCGCAGCGGACGGACTCGCCCGCCGCGAGCTTCGCGCGCTGCTCCTGCAACCGCGCCGCCTGCTCGTCGCGCCAAGCCTGCTCGCGCTGCTCACGCTCGGCCTCCCGCGCCGCTCGATGCTGCTTGACCGAGGCCGGGGCGACTCGCCGGGCGAGCTTGTCGAGCGTGGGCGATGCGGCCAGCCCCTGCGGCTCGTAGACGCCCTGGCGGTCGGCGTTGCGCAAACCGGCGGTGTCAACGAGCCGTTGAGCGACGAGCAGGCGAAGAACGACCGCAAGCGCGTCCTCGGGAGTCCGGGCGCGTTTGAGCGCGTCGCTCGCTTCGGCATGGAGCTTCCGCTCGGCCTCCGCGCCGCGCGGGTAGCGGACGCTGACCTTGCCTTGCTTGTTCTCCGTCGAGGGCTGCTCGACGCAGAGCCGGTGCGCCCATGCTGCCGCCTTGCCGTGCTCGTGCAGGACGATCGAGCCGAGCAGCTTGACCGCGTCGGCGTCGAGCTTCGGCTGCCAGTTCGCGAGTGCCGCGCCGAGTCGAGGTTGCGCGCGCGGGCGGAGACGCGCTCGTCGTACTGTCGCCGCCGTTCCTGTCGCCGCGCTTCCTTTTCGGGGTCGTCCGCCGACGTTGTCGGGCTGCGCTCGTCGCTCTCGTGGCGCGTGCGCTCCGTCGCGGCGCTCGCGTGGGTCGCGATCTTCTCGACGAGCCGATCCGCGAGCCACTCCGGGTCGGTGACGTATCCGTGACTGCGACCGTTCCGGCCGGACAGCTCGAGCAGGCAGCCGAAGGCGCGGGCGGCGTCCGCGTCGGCGTCGGTCAGCGCAAAGCACTCCCGCCAGCGTCTCCCCTCGGCCTGGCGCGCTGACCAGTCGTGCTCGGAGGCGTGCGCGATCTCGGGCAGCTCCGCGAGTGCGTCCGCGACCGCCTCCGCGCGCCCGCGGAGCTTGGCGAGCACCGCTGCGACCGCGTACTCGTCGTGGACGGTGGTCGGCAGGATCGGGCCTGCGCCGAAATCGCTGACGCTGTAGGCCACCGGCTGGAGCCGCGCGCTGTCCTCGCCGGGCCAGTCGGCGCGGAGCACGTCGTCCACGAACTCGCCCGGATCGGCCGGGAAGAGGGCCGCGTAGCTCGGCCGCTCGACGAGCCAAGCGGCCGTCAGCTCGGCGAGCAGCGGCTCGGCCTCGGCGATCCGAACGAGCGGTGGCGCGCAGGCGAGCGGTAGCCTGCGCGCCGCGAGCAGCTCCTGTGTCGGCTGAGGGAGCCGGAGGAGGTCGAGCCGCTCGCCGACGAGCCGCTCGCTCTTGCCCACGAGCCGGGCCACCTTCGCCGCGCCGCCCTGTCCGTCGGCCAGTCGCCGGTAGGCGCGCGCCTCCTCGATCGGGCTGAGGTCGGCGTGGATCACGTTCTCGGCCACGGCGAGCGTCAGCGCTTCCCCGTCGGCGTCGCGCACCTGCGCCGGTACCTGGCGGAGCTTGGCGGCCTTGGCCGCACGGTAGCGGCGCTCCCCGGCGATGATCGTGAAGCCGTCCGCGCCGTCCGGGGCGAGCATCAGCGGCGTAATGATTCCGTGCCGCTTGATCGATGCGACAAGTTCGGCCATCTGCTCGTCCGCGAACTCGCTGCGTGGGTTGTCGCCGTTGCTCGGCTTGATCTTCGCGAGTGGAACCATGCTCAGCGTCGCGGTCATGGTTGGATCCCTCCTTCGGTCAGTAGTTCGAGCGCGCGGTCCTTGAGCGGCGCGGGCTCGGTCGCCCGTTCGAAGCGGGCCTCGGCGTGGGTGCGGCCGGCGGTCTGCCGCGTGGGCTGCGTGTGGTCGACATAGGCCGTCACCGCTTGGAGCGCGCCCCAGCGCGTGCCCCGGATCTCGGCCAGGTCGGGCGCGGCGCGGTAGGCGGTGCGGATCGCCTCGCGAACGCGCTCGGCGTTGCGGACGGCGCGCCCGCCGCTGGTCTGGTCGGGCCTGGGCTCGGGCAGCGGCACAAGCCGGGAGAGGAAGCGCTCGAACTCGCCCTCGCCGATCCGCTCGCGGATCAGCCGCCCGCCGATCTGCTCCAACTCGTCGTAGTAGCGCCAAGCGATGCCGAGCGTGCGCCGGGCGTCCGCGAGTCGTACCTGTACGTGGGCTGTGTGACGCGCCTTCCAGACCCGCTGCAAGTCCGGCAGCGGGAGGAGCATTCCGTTCAGGCAAGCGAGCCGGAACGGGGCCACGGAGACGGTGACGGCGAGGCCCCCGTCGTGACCGTTGCGGAAGCAGAGCAGCGGTAGCACGTCTTCCCCCTCGGCGCCGCTGATCCGGACGTCGCGATCGAGCCGCATCAGCGCATGGACGCGAGCACCGCCGCGCGTTGATCCTGCGCCGATCCAGTGCGCCCGCCCCGAGTCCGTGATGTCGTCGCAGAAGGCGAAGGCGGCCCGGTTCTGCAGCGGCTCGTACCCGTCGCCGACGACTCCCAGCACCGCGCGTGTGTCGCTGCGGACGTTGGCGACGTGACGCGGCACAGCGGCGCGCGCGGTCGGGTTGCCGTCCTCGCCGATCGCGAGCACCGCCTCGAGCGGGCACTGCTCGACCGTCCAGCCGAGCCCTGCGGCGGCGATCATCGACGCGGCATCGTGAGCCTCGTTCGGATCGACGGTTCGGACGGCGTCGGCCCATCCCGCGGGCGTCTGCCCGAGCCAGAGCGGACGCTCGGCCTCGGCAATCTCGTAGGCGGGTTGTGTGCTGGTCTGCATGATCTCGTCTCCTCTCGTGTTCAGGCGGCTAGTGGGGCTGGCTCGTGGGCGATGACAAAGCGCTCGGGCTCCTCGAAGATCGCGAGGCCGACATGCGTCGCGAGCCCCGCCCCGAGCCAGAGCGCGTGCACCTCCTCGCGGCTGACGCTCTCGTGCCGCAGCCGGAGCTCGACCACGTCCGCGAGCAGCTTCGGAATCGAGAGCGCCTCGACGAGCTCGACCTGACGGCCGATGAACGCGGCGAGCGCCACGCGGTCAACCCGGTACTCCATTCCTCCTCCTTCATTTCCTCTGCTGTTGATTTGATCCAACACGGACGAGACGCAGAAACCGCCGCTGCGGCCCTACGGCTCCACCGGAACGGTGCAACTGTGTGAAACCGCTCTCGGCGCGCTACTCGGCCGCGAGCCGGCCGGTCTCGCGCGCCCAGCGCTCGACCGTGCTCCAGCGCCAGACGGCCGAGCGTCCCAGCTTGCCGAGCGGCTTTGGGAAGCCAGGCCCGATCGCGAGGACATTGACTCGCTGCGAAGAAATTCCGAGGCGCTTCGCGATATCGACGGCGATCACGAGTTCCGTACGCGAGTCGATGTACATGCCGTTCGGTGCGGTGGTGTTGCGTTGAATCAACACCGATCAGCCTACCGATGACGCTCGAAAGGCTAACAGGAGACCCGACTCGCGGGGCTCAGAGTTGCCGGCGTCGATCCCCACTGCCCGGGGTGTTTAGCGGGTGGTCCGCTGATCGGGATCACGCCGCCTCAGCCGTGACAGAAGCACCTCATGCCGCGGGACCGCTTATGTACCTGGCTACCAGCTCGCTTCGATCGCAATGTATGCGGCTCCGACAGGAACTGTTGTGCGCACGGGCTAAAAGTGCTCTGGCTCGGAAGTTCGCCGACGTATTCGTGTGTCAGGCGGCTCGTTGGTCGAGTCGGTGGGCGAGCTGGTCGAGGTCGGCGCGGGTGAACTTCCATTCGAATGGGGTGGCGATCTGTCGTAGCGGCGGCTGAACGCGAGCAGGCGCTGCTGGAGCGTGTCGAGGTCGGGGAAGTCGTTGGGGGTGAGTAGCTTGCGCTGGACGATCGAGAAGTAGATCTCGGCTGGTTGAGCCAGCTGGCGTGGATCGGGGTATGGACGAGGATGAGGTTCGGCCACGTGCCCTGCAGCCGCCTGATCGATGCCTTGCCGATGGGCTGAGCCGTTGTCGACGATCACGAACACGCGCTGGGCGTTGCTGTAGGGCTCGACCGACATGAACTGCTCGACGAGCGCGTCGAACGGGACGATCCCGTCGGCGGGAGCGCAGCGGTCGGACAGCTTCGCGCGCCGGGCGTCCCAGGCGGCGAGGTAGCAGAGCGCGCCACCTCGCTCGTACTCGTGCTCGACGCTCTGCCCGCGCTTGGCGCCGGCGGCGGCGGGCGGGTCGCGTGTTTGCGATCCCGGGCTTGGATCGAGGGCTTCTCATCGCAGCAGACGACGTAGTCGCCGGGATGCAGCAGCTCGCCTTCCCAGCGGCCGCCGTAAAGCTCGAGGATGCGGCCGGCCTTGGCGGTGAACTCGGGATCGCGGGGAAAGATCCAGGAGCGGTGCTGCCAGGGCTTGATCGCGTCCTCGGACAGCCAGCGCCATACCGCACCCCGGAGATCTGCTCGCAGATCCCGCGCGCGACAGCCTCGCGCGCCAGCTCCCCGGATGACCAGCGGGCCAGCGGCACCTCGCTCTCGGCGGGCAGCTCGCAGGCCAAGCGGATCACCTCAGCGCGCACCTGAGGGGGAAAGAGCGGCGGTCTGCCGCGCCGGGGCAGGTCCTCGAGGCCGGCCAGGCGCTGCTCGAAGAAGCGCTCTCGCCACTGCGAGACGACATCACGACCGCAGCGCAACCGCGCGGCTGCACCATCTGAGCCCTAGTCACTTGCCAATACGGCAACGTATACGAGCGCGCCAACGACTCCAGCACCGCGCGCGCCTCATCGCTGAGCTCGATCCGAGCGGGCTATGCCTCGGCATCAGTACCCCTTCACGAGAGGACACGATGCCAAGCACGCTGCGGCCCAGACCGGACGCTAATACGCCGCCTTTAGTTATGAAAGGAGCACTTAGCTGTCCGAGCGGTGCGCGAGACTAGGACGTTATCGACGACCGCAGAGTCTCGAGTTAGTTCCCGACCTACTCGGCCGGGAAGACATAAACGACCGTCGCTGCAGCGAGGTTGGCGCTAAAGGAGACGATGCCCGTGTCCTTCTGGCCGCGTTCGATCGCGACCACGAGGTCCTGATCGCCGCCGCTCTCGCTGCCGTCGGGCAGCTTCGCCTCGTAACGCGTCGACTCGTACTCCACCGGCTCTCCCTCTTTGGCGGTCTTCGGCGCGACGACTACAACGATCGCGTCCTTGTCTGGGTCGATCTCCTCGGCGACGAGCAGCTCATGTGGGAGGGTGAATGCGACCATCGCGGGGATCACTTCCTTGGTGGGTTTGTTCGCTTCGCCGTACTCCTTCCAAGCCGCCCACCCGGCCAAGACAACGAGAACCGCAACAACGACATCGGGCCAAACGAGGCGCGCCCAGAGCCGGGGCAGGATGATCAACACCAGAGCGGCAACGACTAGCGCCCAACGAACCCAGGGGGTGGTAGCCGTCTTGTCGCCTTCGCCGAGCCCGAGGCCATCACGCACCCAGCTCGGAGCCTCCTCGGGAAAGAGGACGGCTAGGATGATCGCCGCGGCGGCTAGGGCGCCAAATACGAAGGCGAACAGCGTACGCGTCAGAGCTCGCTCGCCTCCCCGACTAAATCGATGTTCGCTTTGGCACGCTTTCTCTCGCCTGCGCCTTTCGCCGATCTGGCGCTATTCTCAAGGCGGTCGAGCGAGCGCTCCCAGTAACTGAGATTGGATTCAGTGTGCGCCAGCCAGGCATACGCGCAGCCGAGGTTGTTCGACTCTCCACTCGAGAGGTTGCCCTTCTCGAGCAGGCGCACGACGCGGAAGTAATCCTTATCGTCGAGCAGCGTTTCGGTATCGGCCTCGCCCTCTTGCGGCGATGCGAAGTCGAGCCGCTCGAGCAGTTGCGCAACCTTGTCGACCTTGTCGACCTCGTCGCCCTGGTCGACTGGCTCCCTCGCATACTCGGCCTCGGTCTCCTCGACAGGTTCGACGCCGAACGCGTCCTCCGCTTCGTAGCCGCCATTCACGAGCCACCACCTTTCGGAAGTTCAAGAAATAAGGACGGCTCGTCGGCGGCGACCTTGTACTGGACGGCGAACGTGCGGTCGCTCAGCCGTAGCCGAAGGCGATCGTCGCCGGCCCGGAGCTTCGGCCGCTTGCCTTTGGGCCCAAGCGAAACGAGAGCGATCCGTATCTCGTCGCCGACATTTCCCGAGAGCCGGATCTCGAATCCGTTCTTGCCGTGATCGATGACCTCAGCACCGGCGGGCGCCTCGAGAATCCATGTCGGCAGCTCGTAGGCGAGGACGAACGAGCGACCGGGGTTGAGGCCGCGAACGTGCCAGATCAGCCGAACCCCTGTGCTGTCCTTAACTTTCTCCGCTTCTGCGATAAGGTGGTCATCCTCGAGCTTCGCCGGCACTGCCTCAATAGCCCCGACGCGCCGATCCTCGACGATGAAGTCAGCGTCGGCAAACACTTTCTGCTCGGCCGGGCGAGATACGACGAACAGGTAGCTGAAGGCTTGCAAATACCATCGGTAGCCAGGATGCTCTGTCGGCGGGACAACGGCGGTGCTGACGAGATCAACCTTCAGAGAAGGCGCTGCAGTCACCGTAGGCTTAGCTGTTGGCGGCGCCTCATAGAGATCAGGCGCGGGAGTCCTCTCCCCGCCGGCGAGATAGAAGTGGCTCGCAGCGCTCCACATCTTCCGCTCATCAGCAAGCCCCTTGCTGGCTCGGAGCCCGAGCGCTTTCTGCAGTTCGCCGCGATGGAGGTCATAGACGACAGCGAGCGCGTCGCCCCAAGCCCGCGCACGCGTTACGGCGACGCGATAGGCGACATACGCGAGCGGAATCGTCAGCGATGCCAGCAGCGCCGAGGAGAAGCGGCCGCGGGCTGAGTAGTAGATGAGTCCCTCGAGTGCGAACAGGACAAGAACGAAGATCAGGTTGGCCAAGAGGTCGAGAGTCGCCTTCTCGTCCTTCGCGACTTTAAGTGCTGGCGCGTCCTTGATCTTTTCGGTCGCCTCCATTGGAGACCAGAGCGCCGCGAGCTCGATTCCGTAGCGGCCGAGGATCAGATGCTGCGAGGCGGCGATCGCGTTGCCGAAACGGGTCGGCTGAACGTAGTTCGCAACGGGGGGAAACCTTGTAGCCATCATGAAGCGATGTGCGGTGCGGTTGCTTTCCTCATCGGCGGCCTCGAGTCGCGTCCGTCGCCGCAGCTGCCAGTTGCGAAGCGCAGCGTGGAGCGGCGAGCCCCGCCACGACTGCCCGGTCATCGTTTCGATGATCGAGTTGGCGGCGTTGAGGAGCAGATAGCCGACGGAGAGGATGACCGTCGCGACGACGATCGCCTGCCAGGTGCCGTCGAGACCTGCGAAGAGAAGGGCGACGCCGACCTTGTCCCGGGCAGCGGCCGGATAGAGGAAGGCAAGGTTGAGAAGCGCAAAGATCGCCGCCGGAACCAGCCCAGCGGGCTGCAAGAGCTTGTTCAGGCTCTCGGTAACGGTGCCTTTGAGGAACTCAGCTACAGCGGGAACCGCAATCCCTCCTTCAGACCGCTACATCAAACGACGACCGCCGACAATAGTCAAGTGGCTGGTTCAGGTCGATTCGTCGATCGTGCGGTTCTAAGTCGCTCACAGCGTAAACCCGGTTGCGCGCTGTCTCGTCCGCCCTCAAGCGCCCCTCGGCACGCCGACACTGACCATGCGGTTGCGATCCGGCTTCCGCGGGTTCAGACAGAGGATGGGCTCGAACGGTGCCCCGAGCTTGTCGGTGATAGCCACCCCCGCACTTCTTAGAACGACGGCGACGGGCGACTGCATCTGAACCCCGGCGAACGGAACTTCGCATGCCGCAGCCGGTGCATGGTGCATGGTGCAGTCTGGCTGCATGAGCGTTGTCGCCGCGCCCTCTGCCCCCCCACGCTAGCCTCATCCCAGTCGATGGCGAGGCGCGCGTCACCCAGGGAGCATTCGACGGAGCAGCGGCCACTGTGGAACCTTGGTTGGCGCTGGCTCCCGGGCCGCGAAGCATGCGCGGACGAGGCGCTCGTCGAGGCCTGCGTCGCCCTTTACTCGGAACATTACGGAGCGTGGGGACAGTCCGGCCCTCGTCCCGGCGAGCCGATCAGAAACAGCTCCAGTTACCTGCGCGCCCTTCTAGACGACGAGGCGGCGTGGATTGCCTGCGCCTTTTCCGACGACGATCTCGTCGGCTACTGCATCTCGATCAGGCTGGAGCTCCCGGGTAAGGGCCGGATCGCCTCGGTGACCCAGCTGGTCGTCAATTCCTCGTACCGGAAGGTGCGCGTCGCGACGACGCTGCTCTACGGGATCTGGCAGTTCAGCGACTGTTACGCCTGGGGGCTCGTGACCGCCAACCAGTTCGCCGTCCGCGCGCTCGAGACAGCTACCCGCAGGCAATGCCGGGCGGCGCTCATCGCGTCGAAGGGCGCCCCGGTACTTGCAGAGGTTGCCAAGCACGTCCGCTATCTCCCAAGCGCGATGGTGGAAGAAACCGACGGGAATCGCGGCCCACGCGTCAACACAGAGTTCTTCGTCGACCACTCGGACATCCCAAGCATGCTCCGCAAGGCTGCTCGCGGGGAACGCCCCTGGGGGCTTGGACGAGTCGACGAGGGAGAGGAGTGGGTCGCTTGTACGTTCGCCGATCAGCCTCCGGCGGCGATGGGGCGACCAGCAGTTGGCAGAGCTTCTGATGGGGGCTGACGCTATTTGGATCGAGGCTTACGAGCGCATGACGCTCGACGAATCGCATGCCTGGCATCGACACACCGAACGTGAGATCGTCAATATCCTCGACCGCTTGTCCAGCGGCGCGATCGCGAGAATAGTCGATGTCGGCTGTGGCGATGGGCGGCACTCGGTCGAGCTTGCCGCACGCGGGTTTGACGTCCTCGGCCTCGACATATCCGCACACCTGGTCACTCGCGCCCTCCCGAGTGGGACAGCGAACCCGAGATTTCAGGTGGCCGATGCCCGGCGGGGGGTTCCGGAAGACGGGTTCGATCTCGCGCTCTGCCTTTACGACGTGATCGGCTCCTCGGCTCGCCGCGAGGATGACGCTAGCCTCGTCCGCGCCCTGGCGAGGAGCCTGCGCCCGGGCGGCTACCTAGCTGCGAGCGTCATGAACACCGGCGTGACGCTCGGTCGCCTGGCGCCAGAGAGGAGACCGATGACCAACGAGTCCTTCGTCGCGGCCCTCGAAGCTCTCCCTCCTTCATCAACGATGGAACAGTCTGGATCAATTTTCGACCCAGACCATCTCCTCTACTTCGGCAGCGTCTACTACCGCAAGGAACAGTTCGAACGAGGCGTTTCGCAGCTACCGGCTGAACTCGTCATCCGAGACCGTCGCTTCACCCGACAGGAGCTGACCGATCTCCTCGAGGGATTCGGTTTCGAAGTTCTCGACGTCCGTCCGGTACAGGCCGGCCAGTGGGATCGCGAGCCGCCGCTTGACGACGACGACGAGCGCGCCAAAGAGCTGTTCGTCCTTGCGCGTCTCCGAAGCTAGGACGGCTATTTCTGTTGTCTCAATGGAGATCGTCGAGCACCTCCCTGACAAGGAGGCGGTGAGAGGTATGTGGGTGGCGACGAGGCTGCAGAAACGGCAGAGACAAGCCAGCTCGATGACCTTCCCGCCGCTCGAAGCAGCAGCTCACAGATCCGGGGACAGATGCTGGGGACGGGAAGATCTGCTGACGCTTCTGCGCTGACTCCTGAAGGCGATCAGGCCGGCTGCGTCGTAGGTCCTAAGCAGAGGCGACAGCCGACCCGGGCCCTTGAGCGTGATCCAGACGAGAGAGCCGGCAAGTCGGGCTCCTCGTTGCTGAGCAGCACCTCATCGAGAGTGCCTCGCGAAAGGCGCGCGAGAGTGCGTGCGCCCACGACCCGACAGCTGAGCGCAGCGACAGCCTGCGCCCGATGCAGCGCAGCTTCGACCAGTGACGTGGACTTGATCGAGCACAGAGGCGCGAGGTGTGTGAGAAATCCCGCAGTGAACCAGTCGCCTGCACCGCCGCTGTCGGTCACGGTCGTGGGCCGCGCGGGCAGCCTCTTCCACCGCCCGCTGCCCATGCGGTATCGCAGGCCGCTGGCGCCGAGTGTCTCGATCTGGAGCTGCCCCGGTCGAGCCGAAAGCACGGCCTGATCGAGGACCTTTCGCCGCTCGTGACTTAGCTTGACGACGTGAGCGGTTTGGGCTGCCCTCAACGTCCTTTCCGTGACACCGCGGGACGAGGGCTCGAAGACGATCAGCGCTCCGCGGCCATGCATCTCCTCTGCGAGAAGGATCGACGAGGCGCTTGCACGATCGAAGAAGAAGACGGCGGGCGTCGGATGCTTCGCCTCGAGGAACTTCGCGTTCAAGTGGCTGGTTGAGATCGGTCGGTAGCGGGGGAACTTTCGGCCACACTCTGGGCAGCCAAAGAGGAAGCGATGGAAGGGGGGCCTGACGTCGTGAAGGATGACTGGGGTCTCCACCTCGTGATCTCGCTCAACGAGATCGATCGCGACGTTTCCGTTGCGGAGATCTCTCAGGATGCGACGCGCTGGCGCATCATTTCCACAGCGCGCCACCAGCGCGGACGACCATCCGAGGTATGCGAGATTGGCAGCGACGTTAGCGGCAGTCCCTCCTGCGGAGTGCGAGACGCGGCCGTTCTGGCGGATGATGTCCAAGGTGCAATAGCCCATAGACACCACAGACGGCTTCCGCGACTCTTCAGTCACCGCGTTGGGGTTCCGAAGAGCCAGAGCGTGGCCACGCGAGTCGCGGCTATGAGTTCCGGCGTTACCTTCGCACTCTCGAACGCGTAGTGGCGCTCATAGGACGCGTTCACTATTGGCATTCGTCGCTCGTAGGCGGAGAGCAGCGCGCCGAGCGAGAGTGTCTTCGACGAGTGAATCGACACGACGACTGCCGCGTCACCGAGCGGCTGGAGCGCGGCGCGGTACCGGTCGTGGAGCCGGCTGAGGCCGCGATAGAGGTCGAATGGGTTACTTTCGTCGGCGTAAATGAAATTGGCTGGTTCCACTTCAAGGCCGTCAATCAGTAGCTCGCGCAGCTCGAGAAGAAGTTTGTCCGCCCGTCGCGGGTTGTAGGCAGGGAACGGCAACACTGGGCAGATCTCGTCCGGAACCAGAGCTTGCTGGATGGCTTCGAGTTGAGGCAAGGCGTTCTCGCCGATCACCGGTGCCCACACGATCACTGGCCGCGTCGCGCGTGGATCCAGCTCGACATCGAAGGTAAACCCCCGAATTGCAGTCGGCGTCTCGACGCCAACCCCTTGAATGTGGCTGTCCAGCGCGGCGTTTTCCGCCACAACCACCTGTAGCTCGCCATCAAACTGGTCGGCTTCCGCCATGTCCAGAACGCCGGCAATGATCGCGAAGTAGACCCCGGTTGGCAACGCTGAGACGTCGACGACGAGATGCTTGGCGCTCTGGAACAGCTCAGTCGCGTAAAGCGATTCGAAGAGAAGCCGCCCGATTGAGCGCGGCTCATGAACAGCGTCGGGATAAGGAATGCGCTCATGGCGAATGCTGCGACTCGCGGCGAGCGCCTCAAGTTCGGCCACGTTAGTGGCGGCCATCGTCGCCCGCTCCGAGTCGCCCCCTGGGCTTGCCAGTGAGAGTGAGATCACCGACAGGTCAGCGGCCGCGCCACCTTCGATGAGCCGCTTCAACGTGAAGACCGCTCGGGGGTCGAAGCCTTCGCCGAGGATGAACACGGTGCCGCCTGCCTTACCTGCTTCGGCCCAAGCGGCATCGACGTCGTCGCCTCGGGCGAGGACGTAATCACTCCAACGCAGGGTCAAAGAGTCAGCTGCTCCGCTTCATAGGTTGTGAGCGCCTCGTCGTCAGTGGAGATTTCCTCGCCTGTCATCCACTTCGCCATTGTCTCGAGCCGCTTTTCCCGGAATCCGCCGCGGAGCAACGGAAGCTGAAACAGCGGGCAGAGCATCCGGTTTAGGTAAATCACCATCACCCGCTGGTTCTTGACCGAGTAGTCGAGCTCGACTGAGAGCACATTCGCTGCGACGGCAGCCCCAAGCGCGTCATACAGGTCTGCGGCTCCTTCGATCTCGCCTCGGACGTCAGGATCGAGCAGGCGCTCGCGTTCGCTCATTAGCATCGCTGTGCCGGTAACGCCGGGGGCGTATGGGGCCGTCTCGCGGAACGTCTCCCCCTGCGATAGCTGGATAATCGCCGCTACGAGCGTGCGTACCTTGGCGCCGTCCCGGACCCTCGTGGGCAGCTCTTTCCAGTAGCGCTCACTGACACGGCGTGCGATCCGGTCCTGCGCCAACGGATCAAGCCTCGGCGGCAATCGGCGGAGGGTGATCTCAGCGAGTACCTGCTCGAAAAGGTCCCCCGCGAGTCTGAGGAACTGCTCGATGTTCTCTGATCCGAGTCGAGCGACTGCGTCAGCGCCACAGTAGAAGGGGAGGCTGAACTCGCGCGAGAGAAACAGGCGTGCCGGCTGCAGGACGCGCGGGCGCTGCGCGTCGAGTTCGTCGAGCGTCAACGGTAGCTCGAAGATCTCAGTCTGGGACCGCCGCAGATCCTTACGAATCACGATCTCCAACGCTCTGAGCCAGACTGCGCCGTCGTAGCCGTGAGCCTCCTCCGCCTTCTTCGCCCAATCAGCGTAGCGCTGGTGTCCCTCGGTCAGCCCTGCGATTCGGCGGCGCAGTTCTTCGAGCACTTCCTCCTCTCGTCCCTGGAGAATCTCGTAGGTGTCGACCTCGATCAGCTCGCGGAACGACTGCTCGACATCTGCGTAGTCGAACAAGGTTGGACGCGCGCGCTTGTCGGCAACGTCGAGCATGACCTTCTCAAACTTGCCCTTCGTCTGACGCGCGCGGTTCTCGACTTCGAGGAGCTCGAAGTCGCGACCGAGAATGTTCCCAACCATTAGCTCATCGTTGGAGAGCGCCTCGAAGCGTTCTGAGTACCAGCGCGCGACCTCGAGAGTGCGGTCCTTGAGGCCAGTTAGGAGAGCCTGACGCTGAGCCGGGCCGAGTTCGTGGCCGTCATCGAGCATGATCAACGGTCGGAGCGAGAGCTCGCGACCGCTGACGCGCAAGCGTGTGAGCGAGAGCAGGCGAAGCGACGTTAGAGGAAGCAGAGCCTCACCGTTTACCTCGACGGGCACTGGCAACAGCGAGTCGAGAGGTCTGAGGACTGCGCGCTCGTTGGCACGTGCCCAAGCGAGGATCTCGTCACCTCTGAAGCCGCCGATCAATTCTGCGACGGGCTCGACTTCATATGCCGGTCTCAGCGGAACGAGTTCCATTGCGGCGGGGTCGTCGCGCTCGCCCACGAAAAGTGCCGCTCGGATGACCGCCTGCATGATCCGAGCATCGAGTAGCCGGAAGAACATCGCCGCTGCTTGCTCGGACGTCACACGCAGGTCAAGGAGCGAGCGGAAGTCCTTGTCAAGGCCGATCATCACTCCAAGGTGAGTCGGCCCCTCGTCAGTGAGCGCACCGATCTCGCCCAGGTAGCTGACGAGATCGGAGAAGTCGTCGCGACGGCGGTGGACCAAGGTCAAGCTCTCGATCGAAAACAGTCGCATGAGCGACGTCTTTCCACCTCCCGGCGCGCTCTGCAAGATGAAGGGACGATCCCAGACAGAATCAGGAACGAGGTCGAGCACGCCGGCGCCGAAGTTCCGTACGAACGACAAGGTGTCTCCAAGCTGCTCTGAGGTGCGCGCCCGGAATGGATTTCGATAGGTCCTTATGCCCTGTCCTCTCGATGTCTCTCGTACCGGGGGAACAAGGCACGCCGACCTAAGCTCCCCTCCCTGTTCGTTGTATCTGCCCAGAGGACGCAAATCGAGTTGTTGGGCGTGTTGTGGTGCAGAACTAGTGGGAGCGCCGCCTCGCCAAAGCCGCGCGGTGCAGGCTCCGGCTTGTGGCGGTCGACCAGAATTGGGTCGTAGTGCCACTCGCAGATTCGGACCATGTCGGGATTCGTCACTTTGAGCTGAGCCGGTAAGAGCTGAATGACGTCGAAGCGCCAGTCGAGCTTCGCGTCGTCCAGCATTTTCCGCGCGTAACCATCGGCCGTACTGCTTGCGACGTAGATCAGAATCGAGACGCGATAGCCGTCGTGCAGCGCGGTCGCTTGGAGCTGTTCGAGGCGCTTCTTCGTCCGCCACAGACGCCCCTTGTAAGGAGCGTCGCCAGACGGACCGTGCCTAAGAAGTGTGGTACCGCTCCCGTAAAAGTCGTCGACGAGGAGGACGTGCTCGAATCGAGCCGCATCGTCTTCGAGTGTGGCACGAAGGCTCTTTAGAGCTTCCTCGGCGGTCTCGTCGCCAATATCGGCGGCGAGGTAGATTTGCTCGTGCGAGAGCGCTGGACTCGAGCGCCGAAGCCGATCGATGCGCGCGCCGTCGGAGAGTCCAAGCACGAGCAGCTTTCGCTGGATCTTCTTGAACTCATCCGAGTTGGTCACGCGGGAGACGGCGAACGGAGAGACCTGTAGTCGGGCAGCGGCTTCGCGGACAAGCATCGGCCGGATGAAGTCGGGGTAAACCGTCTCGATGAGATGGTCGATCTCGCCGCGCGAGATGAACACCAGATCGTCGAGCACGAAACTGATCGCGGCTCGCCGATCGGCGAGGTCATCGAACTGGTCGAGCCAACCGGACAAGTTCTCAAGGAACTTGACGCCGGGACGGTACCCCTCGTACGAGTCGTACTTATGGCGGGCGAGTGTCTGGAGCCTTGAGCCGCCATCCGCCAACTGAGCTGGGTCCCAGCCCATTACCGTTGCGAGCACGCGCTCGGCAAGCTGGTCCCTCACGCGCTAGCCCTTCCAGCGAAAAGCGAGGCCGCCCTTCAGCGGTTTCAGCGACGCCAAGTAACGCCCGAAGAGTCGAGGGCCGCTCTCGCCACGCTGATCAAGATTCCAGCAACGAGTCGGATCGCTGGAGACGCGGTCAACGCTAAGGCTCCACCTCGTCGACGCGAGTAGCTCGAAGTCGTTGCCACCTACCTGTCCCTGGTCGCCGACGGCGAGGACAACACCGTTTGCTCGGCCAGCAACGCGCTCCAGAGTCCTGGTCTTCGCTGACTGAGACGGGATGACGTCGACTGAGTGTGCCGAAGCTACGACCTTGACGGCGATCGTGGGCGCCCAAGCGACCACTTCGAGAATTGAGCCGACGATCATATCTGTCGATAACCCCGAATCCGCAGCCGGCTCGACGCTCAACTGGTGCTCACGCAGTTCAAACTCGAGCGAGCCTGCGATCGGCATCGTCCGAAGCCGGCGACTGACCTCGCGGGTGACAGGACTACTCTGATTGGACGCGCCCAGTTCGTTGGCCAGCGACAGTGTGAGACCGCCGTTATAGAGGCCAAGCTCAATTTGGGGCCAGAGGCGTCTCGGCACCCACTTACGCAGATCACGGTGAAGCGAGGAACCACGGCCGCTGGCGAAGCCAACAATGACTCCGCCATGAAGAAGCTCGAGCAGGTGGCTGCGCACCGACTCATCTGGCAGATCGAAACGGTCTTGGGTCGCGCAGACCGTCCCGTCGTAGTCGACTACTACACCCCCAAACCGCAGGCCCCGCGCTTCCGCAAGCCAATCATCGAGCGCTCGTTCGTAAGGGCGCCTGAGCTTTGCTGTCGCTTGCGTTCTGGCGGCGATCACCTTGCGTTCGACAGCGTCGGCAGGCGCGCGTAGATAGGGCCGGCTCGACAGATGGTAAAGCTGGCGGCCGAAAGCGGGGACGGACGGCCGAGAAGGTTCGATGTCCGTCGCAGCGGCGGTAGCAGCAAGGAGCTTCATAGACGCGACGAGCAGATCGAGCGCGCTTACCGGCCAACTCGTGCGCGTCTCGAGCTTGATCACATCGGCATCCGGAGGAAGCGCCTGCAGTGTCGCGTTTGCAAGATCAGCGACTTCGGGCGCTATCAAGGCCACGATGGTCGTGTCCTTGAGTCGTCTTGCCAGGCCCGTGTGTCGACCGTGTGCGAAATTCCGGTAGTCGGTTACCTGGCAACTACTCAGCCCAGTCTCGGACAGTCGCGTCTCTAGATCGGTGCCAACGATCGAGAGTCCTGACGCGTCGAGGATGAGGGTGTTCTCACGGAGCGGTCTGCTGCCGTTGCCGTCGATGTGAGGCAGCCTGGATGGTGTCTTGTAGCCCGATGCAGCAACGAGCGCGGTAGCCATCGCCAGAACACTGTTCGTCGCCAGGAACCCCTCCCTCTCGACAACTGAGGGCAACGTCACGACGTCAACGTCCAATGATGCGGCTAGAGTCGGGGGAAGTTCCTCTCGGCGTCGATGAGTGACCACGGATATCGGTCGAGTGCCACTTCGGCGGGCCGCCTCAACCGTTGCTGCCGCATCAGGGTGCCGGCCGCTCGCAGTGAAGAGCATCACGCCGGTGTCGTACAGCGGAGCAGGCGCGATCAGGTCGAGTGGAGTCGCAGCGCGTGCGAGCATTCTCGTCTGTGCCTCATGAATGTCCGCAGCGAGTTGCGCGACTGCGAGCGCCCCCCCTGAGCCAACGTAAATCCCTTGGCGTCGCCACATGCCACGCAGCGCCTGCTTCAGCTCTGTCAGATCAGCGTCGCGGGTCTGGGAGTACGTCGCGTCCAGGAGCTGAAGCTGCGCTTCGTAGCTCGCGGGCCGCGTGCGAACGCGGCGAGCGCGTCCACCTGAGCGCGTCGTCCCACTGCTCTCGCGCGCACTCACGACGTCAGCGCTTTGAGAGGTGTCATGGGCAAACGCTCGAGACGGCACCCGTTCAAAGATAGACGGCGCGACGGATGGAGAGAGAGCACAGCGGTATTGTCGCGGCTTCATGACAGGTGCGGTAGCACTCCTCGAGAGTCCCGACGTGCTCGCCCTCGTTGACGCGGCCGCGTCAGAACCTCTTGCCGCCATCTTCGTAGGAGCAGGGATCTCCACGGAGGCGGGACTGCCGTCGTGGACGCAGCTCGTGCTGCGACTGCTGCAGCGTGTCGCGCCCGAGACGGAGAGCTTCCGAGCGGCCGGCTCGCGTGATGCCGATGCCATCACCCAGTTCGCCGAAAGGACGATGTCAACGCTAGGTCCGCTTGCCGCGGCTGCTGTTGTCAAGGCGCATCTGGGAGACGAGTACGAAGTTGCCGTAGCGGAAGCTCTTCTGAGCGACGTCGAGATTGAGACGCTCGCGCCGGGTCCGACGGGCGTCGCGATCGCTCGCCTCGTCCTCGCTAGCCCGCGCCCGATTCCTGTGTTGACGACAAATTATGATCGCTTGCTCGAGAAGGCGTTCGTTGCCGAGCTCCGGCACCGCGGCCGTCGCGACATGCGTGTCGCAGAGGTTCTGCCGGGTGAAGTGATTCCTGATGACTGCTGCGTGGTCGTGCATCTGCACGGTCTGATCGACGAAACGCGGCCGGCGCGCGAGCAAGTACGTGGACGACTCGTTCTGGCCGACGACGAATTCTTCGCCGCTGGCGAGATCGGCGAGCAGCGGCGCCAGATCGCCGAGCGATTCCTCGCTGCTGGCCGGTGCCTCTTCCTTGGCACTGGCCTCACTGACCCCAACCTGCTGGGCTATCTCTACCGAGCAGAAGCGAACCGCGGGACGCGAAGGCCGCGTCACGCCGCAATTTCGGTTCGGCAGGTGCCGCCGGGACAGGACGCCGACGCGATCGTCTTCCCGGCAATCGAAGAGTCAGGTGCGCGGCGCCTCGCACGCGCCGGCGTCGAAGTCGCGTTTGTTTCGACCTATAGCGACGCAGCGCAGATCGTACGGGAGACCGATCTCCATACAAGGGCCCGAGCGAAGGGACGGCTCGAGAAGTACGCCGATGCACCGTGGCGCTACCGTCGGCGAGCAATGCGATTCGAACAAGCGGCGCTACGTAGTGGCCTCCTCGCCGCGCGAGGATCCGAGAACCGGTTCCTGACGGCGCAGCAGGGGCGAAGGCGGATTCTCGACATGGCCGCGGCGGCCCTCACTCAAGGGCTGGGTGAGGTGCCCGCCTTTCGAGCAGAGGATGAAGAGATAGCCCTCCACCTCTGGGTGTACAGCCCTTCGACCAACCTCCTCGTGATGGCCGCGCAGTCAGAGAAGTTGTCGTACAACCCCGCGATCGTCCAAAGCGCGCGTGCAGTACTCCCGACCGACTATCTCGTGGTTGATGCGTTCTGTAGCGGCACCGTTGTTGAGGCGACATCACCGGCGCTGGCGTCAGCAAGATGGGGATCGATGCTGGCGATACCGCTTGCGCACAGCGAGCGAGAGCCAAACCTCGACGAAGAGACACAGTTGCTTTCTGGTGTGATCGTCCTGGCCTCCACTGCACGGGCCAAACAAGGGCTCTCGCGACTCCGTTCGCGCCCGCAAGAGCGAGCGAAGCTCCTTAGAGCCTATCCCGGTAGGAAGGGACCTCTGTCTCGGCGGCGAAGTCCGATCTCGTTGAGAAACTCGATGAGGGAGGACGATATGGGTCTGGTCAGCAAGGACGATGGGTGGCGGATTCCCGATCCGACCTGGGAGCGGATCGAGCCGCTGCTGCCGCCGCGTCCGTCGCATCCGCTTGGCTGTCACAACCCGCGCGTGCCTGACCGGGCCGCGCTGGACGCGATCCTGCTCGTGTTGCGCACGGGGATGCAATGGAACGCGCTCAACGCGACCGGGATCTGTTCGTCGAGCTCGGCGCATCGCCGCTTCCAGGAGTGGATCGAGGCGGGCGTGTTCGCTGAGTTCTGGCGGCAGGGGCTGCTCGCCTACGAGGAGCTGCAAGGGATCGAGTGGGAATGGCTGTCCTGCGACGGGGCGATGGGCAAGGCGCCGCTGGGCGGTGCGGCCACCGGCCCTAATCCCACTGACAGAGCGAAAAAGGGGCGAAGCGATCCGTCGTCTGCGACGGCGGTGGCCTCCCGATCGGGCTCGAGATCGCCGGCGCCAACGTCAACGACTTCAAGCTCCTCCGCGCGACTCT
>JAABUR0100000253.1_pt1 | contig 124985 bp, 117 predicted proteins | sample 5560091 | NCBI WGS metagenome assembly JAABUR01 (sample SAMN10711879, study PRJNA513375) | rock metagenome | isolation source: Antarctica rocks | place: Antarctica: Victoria Land, University Valley sud | reverse complement strand
AACATCATGAAAGCCGCCGCATGACAACGGAATTCGTATGCGCAAAAGTCGAAAAAAGAGCTCGGCGAATCAAGCGAACAGACCAAAAACGGCCGAAGACGGGGCTAAGGCCTTCGCAAACCTTGATCTGACGACGGTTTCGTCGCGAAATTCCGCAACCTGTTAAGGTCGACGGTGCGCCAGATCCCATTGGCGTGTTGATAAATCACTAGTTGTAGTCTTCGAGGATCATTCTGATGGTGCGCGGGACGGGACGCTCTCAATAGAAAAAGCCAGACAGGCCGCCAGTCATGAGAAAACGATTCGCAAGCACCTCGAACTCGATGATGACGCTGACGTCGTTACCGTCCTGGTCACGCCGGCGGCCCGAGCCGCCGAGGAAGCCCTTCAGCATTTGCAGGCAGTCCATTTTCTCTCGGTGGATGACTATAAAGCGTGGGCACACCGAGCACTCGAGGTGGTTCGTGAAATTCGGGCGACCATGGGCCGAAACGCTGATTTTGAATCAAGAAAGCAGACGCTCGACGCTCTCAAAGGAGCAGTCGTTGCTCCGGAGCCTTTGGTCGCCTTCTTCACGTCGCAACGCGCCTCTGAAGCCTTGGATGGCCGGATCTTACGGTAGGCATTCAATGCAGGGACCGTTTCTATCGGTCTTCGCGACAATAAGTTCTACCCAAAGTTCTACCTAATGGGAGACAGCAGATAGAATCTGGCGACACGAGGCGACTCAAAAGCCTCGTGGCGACGGGACGCGACACCCCGTGACACCGGTTCTAGGAAGTTCGACTCCCGTTAGCGCTTCCACGACAACTTCTCATTCTCGGAACTTTGTTATGCGCTTCATGTTGAGGTGTACGTATCCATGGCGGCGAGACCAACGTCAGTATTATAAGATCTGATCGACCGAACGCGTTTTTGAATCACGATCCGAAATGTGACCTACGATCCGGAAGAGCATCTGGACGTCGACGAGCATTTTAACTCGCCGCGAGCCCGCTCGAACGTTAAAGCGTATCGGCTTCTTCAGGACACTCGACTGCAACGTATTTAATTCAGAACTGACGCTTAAGAGTAAATGGGCGAGGCTAAGCCGTAACGAGCAAAGCCGGTGGTCACGTACCGTCGTCGGCGTTTACCAGCGCCTCTTCGTCGTTCGGAACATCTGCTCGATGTACGACCCGCGCTGCGTCGCGCCCACTCTTCTCGAGATTGGAAGTGACCTTCGCGCCGCTATAGCTGCGGAGCCGGTCAGCTGAAGTCTCCGCTTCGGCGTCGCTTGCGACGAGCTCGCGCGGATCCACGGCTTCGTGATGAAGTCTTGCACGCCAGCCGTCAGCGCGATGACCTTGCCGTCGATCTCGCCGTGACGGCTTGCATCATCGCGGGAACGCTGCGCGTCGCGGCGTCCGCCTTGAGCGTCTCGAGCGCGGCGCGGTCGTCCATAGCCGGCATCGACCAGTCGAGCAGCACGAGATCGGGCTTCTCGCGGCGGACGGCCTTGCAAGCGAGATAACCGTTCTCGACGGTGATTACGCGCAACCCATGCCGCTCGAGGATGCGCTGGAGCAGGATGCGCGTCGTCGTCTCATCCTCGGCCACGACGATCGTCCGTTGCGCGACAGCGCTCACCGTCGGGCTCTCCGAAGCGAGGCATCGAGTCTCGCGGCGCGGGATGTGCTTCACAATCATGCTCGGAAGAACGGCGGGCGCTCGACAGCCGATCGCCGTTGAACAGTGGCGTCGCGTAGGGTCCATCGCACCGGGGATGTCCGCCTCACTCCGCGTTGAGATAGGATACGGCGGTGTGAGTCGACCAGCATTCGGGAACGATCGCCTAACTCGTCACACGCAATCACCGGTACACGATCGACCCGTTTATCGCCGACTTTGGACTCGACGCGCGTTTCGACGTCATCCCGTACGACGAGATCCTCGTCCCGGACGCCGCGCTTCCCGAGGGCACCGTGATCTTCAGCGACGTCGACCGGCTCTCGGAACGCGAGCGGCACGCCGCGATCGCGCTCGAGGATCGCCTGCTGCTCGCCGGGCGTCGCGTGCTCAACCATCCGGCAAACGTGCTCGGGCGCGTCGAACTCATGCGCCGGCTCAAGCTCAGCGGCATAAACCCGTTTTCGCTCTATCGGCTCGTCGAACTCGCAAACGTTCGTAGCCTTGGCTATCCGGTGTTCGTGCGAACCGACAGCGAGCATTCCGGGAGTTTGTCGCCGCTGGTTCGGACGCCCCTCGGGCTCGTCTATTGGGTTCTGCGCAAAGGCCTCCGGCGCCGGAGCTTCGCCGATCTGCTCGTCGTCGAGTACGAGGACGTCGTCGATCCGGCGACGGGCGTCTTTCGAAAGTATTCGTACTTAAAGATCGGCGAGCGCCTGATCGCGCGCCATCTGATATTCGGGCATGCGTGGATGCTGAAGTATCCGCAGCTCGATGCGCCGGACTTGCTCGCCGAAGAAGTCGCGTTCGTCGAGAGCGAGGAGCCCTCACCGCTCATCGAGCGCGTCTTCGCGCTCGCTGGCATCGACTACGGCCGGATCGACTTCTCGTTTCGGCCGAGCGACGGGGCGCTCTGCGTCTGGGAGATCAACACGAATCCCGCGCACGGGTCGCGTGCCGACGCGATGCCGGGCCGGCTCGTGATGCTCGATCGGAGCGCACGAGCGAGGCGCGTGATAGAGTGATCCCATGAGCGCGACCGATCAATACGTCAGCAACAACTCATCCTACGTCGCCAACGGCGGCCACGGCGCGCTGCCGATGCCGCCGTCGCAGCATGTCGCGGTCGTCGCGTGCATGGACGCACGGCTCGACGTCTACCGCCTCCTCGGCCTCGCCGAAGGCGAAGCGCACGTCATCCGCAACGCGGGCGGCGTCGTAACGGACGACGTGCTGCGGTCGCTCGTCATCTCGCAGCGGCTGCTCGGCACGACGGAGGTCGTGCTCGTTCACCATACCGACTGCGGCATGCTCACGTTCAAGGATGACGCGCTTCGCGAGCAGATCGCCGCCGAGGTCGGTGAGAAGCCGCTCTTCGCGCTGCAGGCGTTCTCCGATCCCGACGCCGACGTGCGCTCCGGCATGCAGCGCGTCCGCACGAACGTCTTCCTGCCGCACCGCGACGCCGTGCGCGGCTTCGTCTTCGACGTCGCGACGGGCAAGCTCGCCGAGGTCAGCGCGTAGCGCCCGCCGCCGCTTCGACGTACGCGCAGAGCAGGTTGAGCGACCCCATCGCCTCGATCGTCGTCGCGCGGGACGCGAGCAAGAGCGGGCTCGCGACGACGACGCTGAGCGCCTGCGCGCGAGAGATCGCGACGTTGAGGCGATGGGGGCTCAGCAGAAACTCGAGCCCCCGCGGCGCGAGCTCCGCGCTCGAGGTCGCGAGCGAGAAGAAGACGACGGGCGCTTCCTGCCCCTGGAACTTGTCGACGGTGCCGACCGCGATATCGGCGATCCCGCGCGCGCGGAGCGCCTCGTCGATCTCGCGGCGCTGCTGATTGTACGGCGCGACGACGAGGATATCGCGCGGGGTCATCGCCCGTTCCGGCTGGTCGCGCAGCGTCACGCAGCCGTCGCGCAGCAACAGCGCGATCTCGTCTGCGATGCGCACGGCTTCGGCGGACGAACGACGCGCGTTGCCTTCGTGCGGAACGGGTACGAACCGCAAACCCGCGCCGCGCATGCCGCTCGATCGCACGCGATTGTTCGCGTTGAGCGGATCGGCGGCGAGCCGGCCGTCGTAGAACGCATCGGAGATGAAGTGGTCGATCTCCGGCTGCATCCGGTACGACGTATCGAGAAAGACGCCGCGGTCCGGCGGAATCGTCGCGTGTTCGTCGAGCAGGTGCTCGAGGATCGAGCGGTCGCTGCCGATCGGATGCGTGCCCTGCGCGACCTGCGGTAATTGCTGCGGATCGCCGAGCAGCACGACGTCCTTCGCCACGAGCGACGTCACGAGCGCGTCGGCGAGCGAGATCTGCCCCGCCTCGTCGATGATCACGATATCGAACGCTCCGCGCTGCGTCTCGTCGGCCCATGCAAACGTGGTGGCTGAGACGAGCATGCAGCCTTTGTAGCCGTCATTCGAAGGCGCGTCGGCGATCGTGCTCGCGGCGAGCCGGGAGCGATACGGGGTCTCGGGCTTCCCGCTCGTGCTCTTATGGCAGCCGCTCACCGCAACGCCGCGCCGCGCGGCCGTCTCCTCGATCTTGTGCAGCAGCCCATGGAGCGCCTTATGGCTCTGCGCCGCGAGCGCGACGCGCTTCCCGGCCGCGAGCAGATCGACGATCGCGTGCGCGCCCTTCGTGCTCTTGCCCGAGCCCGGCGGTCCTTGGACGACGAGATAGCTCCGGTCGAGCGCGGCGATCGTCGCCGAGAGCGCCTCGGCCGTCGGATGCTCCGGTTGGATGCACGCGCCGTCGGCGTGGCCGCGCAGGCGCGGCGGCCGGCCGAGCAACATCGCGTTCGTCGCGGGATGATCGGCGTCGAGCGTCCCCGCCTCGTATGTGCGTGCGATCGCCTCGATGGCACGCTTTTTCTTGTTCTCGTCGAGCGGCTTGCCCGGGATGAGCGCTGTGAGCGTATGACGATTGCTGCTCCCGCTGAGCTTGATCGCGACCGTCCGTGCCGCGAGATCGATCCCGACGATCGGTCCCGCCGCCTTGAGCGTCGCGAGATCGAGCGGCGTGTCGCCCGGGCCGAGCGCGTGCTCCTGTTCTGGATAGCGGAACGTGTACACGAGCAACTGGTCGCGCTGGCTGAGCTTATAGCCGTCGATCTCGCCCGCGAGCGAGAGCTCGGCGATCGCCTTGCGATCCTCGTCGACGAGCTCGTGCGGGAAGTCCAGCCGATGGAAATGCTCCCACCACTCCGGCTTCTGCTCGCGCTGATGGTAGCCGACGAGATTGCCGAGCAGCCAACGTCCGCGGCTCGCCTCGGGCATGTCACGCAGTTCGGTGAGCGTATTCGGCGCTCGCACGCCGGCGAGCAGCCGCTCTTCGAGGGCGAGGAGCTCGCGCTTCGCGGCGTCCTTCTCGTCGCGCTTCTTCGCGTCCGCGATCTCGGCATCGCTGCGCCGCGCCTCGTGCGCGACGCGCCATGGATTCGGTGTCGCCAGCTGCGCGTTGCGTTCGGCGCGGAGCCGCACGAGCCACTCGCGCAGCTCGAACGTCGAACGGCAATCATCGTCGTTATATTTCTGAATGTCGTCGAGCGTCGCCTGATTGCCGTCGTCGAGCCAGCTCTCGAACATGACGATCGAGTCGTCACCGCCCTTCGTGACGGTATTGCGTGTAAACCCGTAGAGCGCTTCGACCTTCTTGATCGAGTACGACGGCTGCGAGATGAACACGCTCTGGCGCACGACGGCGTAGAGATCGACGAACGTGCCCGCCCGCAGCATGTCGTCGATGATCTCACCACGCGAGTTGTATTTGCCCATGAGACGTTTGAGCGCCGTCACCTCGTAGGGCGCGTAATAATAGACGTGGAGGTCGGGATACCGCTCTCGCCGCGCGACGACGAAGTCGACGAACGCCTCGAACGCGATGCGCTCCTCGGCGAAGTCGCGACCCCAGAACGGCCGGTACTCGTTCTCGTCCGGAAGATACACGCCGAAGAGATACTCGAGCGGCTGGCCCGGGCGATACATCGGATCGCCCTCCATGTCGAAAAACACGTCGCCCGGCGCCGGCTCCGTCAGATGCGCGAATCCGTATTTCTTCGAACCGCCGTTCCCGTCCGCATCGCCGACATGGCCGGTGTCGGCTGTTTCGCCGACGTCGGTCGCATCGCTCGTATCGGCCGCGCCAATCGCGCCTGCCGATCTCGCGCCGTTCGTCCGTGCGGACTTCGGCGGCGGTGGCGCCGGCGGCTCGCGGAAGGTGTAGCTATGTGCCGCCCAGCCGTTCGCACGACGCGCGCTGCGATAGCGATGCTGCTCCGCGGCCTGCGACCGCAGCACCCCGAACGACTCGGCGCGCAGCTTATTCGGGCGAGCGTCATCGGTTGCGGTTGCGAGCGCGGCGACGGTCGCAATGCCCCGCGCCTCGAGCTTCGCGATCTGATCGCGCCGGATGTTCGCGACGATGCTGAGGTGATCGTCCTCGTCGCGCTGCCGTGCGCAGCGGTCGTACCAGACGCACGCGTCGCAGTGGGGCACGACGAAGGGATACGCGTCGGCGCGCGCCGCGACGCTCGCGAGATAGGACGCCTTCAACTCCCGGTAATACGCGGCGTAGTCGTCGACCGCGAAGCGCCGCTCGACGCCGGAGCCAAGCAAGATCGCGGCTCTGACCGGCGCGACGCCCTGGACGCGCGCGAGGTGCTCGCTGTAATTGCAGAGCTGTATCAAAAAATACGGCTTCGCGGAGAGCGCGAGCTTGGTGTCGATGACCTCGTAGCTCCAGTCGCCGAACCGCGACGGCAGCGCGACCTTGCGCAAGAAGTCCGTGCGCCCGCGAAACGTGCCGTCGAAGAACGCCGCCTGGTAGATCACCTCGGCGCCGGCGGCCATTGCCGTAACGCTCTCGCGCTCGGCCTTCTCCCATGCCGCCACCGTGTTGAGCGGCCGGTTCTCGAAGGCCACGAGCCGATCGCCCCACGTTGCGCGCAACCGCTCGAGGTGGCGCCGCTCGTGCTCGTCGCCCTTGCGCGCGAGCAGCCTCGCCTGCTCGGTCGGCCCCGACGGCGTCGGCGCATCGGGGTTCCGTTCCGCGACGAGCCGCGTCAGGGCCGTGAGATGCAGGCACTCGGAGAACGCGTTGAGGTCCGACGCCGAGTGCACGAGCGTTCCGTCGACGAGGAGCTGCATCGCCCGGCGTTTTCGAACCCGTGCTTCGGGTTACCCCGCAGATGAGAACGGGAGGCCGCGTTCCCGCGTCCTCCCATTCGATCGGTCGTCTCGAAGCGACCCGACACACTGCCGAACGGTTGCGCTAACCGGCGGTTCGCTATCGGCGCTCGCTTCGAGCTCGGTACTTGGGTGGATCGACAGACACGCGGTCACCCTCCGTCGAGCTCGAGAAACATCGTCTGCAGACGTTCTTGGATCGTACGCTCCGGCGAGACCGTTGTAAAGATCCCGTCACCGGCCATGTGACGCATCGACCGTCCTCCGATGACTTGCACGCGCAGCATGGAACGAGCGCGCGGTGAAGCCGGGCGTGCCGTTCATTCTCGTGACGATGCTTCTGGACTGGCTCGTCGTCGGCATGCTCTCGCCCGTGCTGCCGAATCTGCTCGTCGCCTTCGAGGCTGGCCGGGTGTCGAACGCCTCGGCGATCCTCGGCGGGTTCTCGGCGGCCTTCGCGGTCGCGCAGTTCGTCGCGTCGCCCGTGCTCGGCGTGCTCTCGGACCGCTATGGTCGTCGGCCGATCGTCCTGTTCTCGAGCGTCGGCTCGACGCTGGACTGCCTCATCCTCGCCATCGCGCCCGATCTGGCGTGGCTCTTCGTCGGCCGCGTGCTCTCGGGCGGCACCGCGGCGAGCGCGACGACGGGCGCGGCCTACGTCGCGGACGTCACGCCGCCCGAGCGGCGGCCCGCCGCGTTCGGCCTCATCGGCATGACTTTCGGCGTGGGCTTCGCGCTCGGGCCGGCTCTCGGCGGCCTGCTCGCGGGGATCGGACTGCGCGTGCCATTCTACGTTGCGGCCGGGATGATGGCCGCGAACGCGATCTACGGTGCCTTCGTGCTGCCGGAGTCGCTGCCGCCGGCGTCGCGGCAGCCGCGGGTCGCCTGGGGCCGCGCTAATCCGCTCGGGTCGTTGCGCCTGCTGCGCCGTCACCGCGCTCTCGCCGGGCTCGCGGGCAGCATCCTGTGCAGCAATCTCGCCGTCCAGGCGTTCAGCATCTTCGTGCTCTACACGATCTTTCGATTTCACTGGAGCCCGGAGGCAAACGGCCTCGGCCTGACGCTCTTTGGGCTCGTCTCGATCATCGGGGCGGTCGTCGTGGGGCGGCTCGTCACACGCTTGGGCGCACGCGCCGTCACGGTCGGCGGCTACGCGCTCGGTATCGCCGGCTTCGTGATCTACGGTCTCGCGCCGACGGGCGCGCTCTTCGCGCTCGCCCTGCCGCTGACGGGCCTGTGGGCGATCGCGGGTCCGCCCGTGCAGGCCGCAATGTCGCGGCATGTCTCCGCGCTCGAGCAGGGCGAGCTCCAGGGCGCGATCGGCGCGATCCGCAGCATCGCAATGATCGTCGGGCCGCCGTTCTTCACGCTGCTCTTTGCCGCCGTCAGCGCCGGCAACGCGACGCCGCTCGCCGGCGTGCCGTGGTTCTGCGGGGCGCTGCTGCTCGCAGTCGCCGTTGCATTCGCGCTACGCGCGATACCAAGCCGCGAAGCGAACGTTCGCAAGTAATTCATCGGTCTCGAAGAACGATCGCCTCGCGAATGGGCATCCCCTGAACGAGTGGTTCTTCGTGATCCTTGATGATCTGTTAATCTTGAAACATTAAAATTTCGTGAGGCGTCGCCCGCATCCGGTTTTGCAGCAGACGCATATGAACGGACCAGTCTGCGAACAAACGGTTCTCATTACTTTTGCGGAGGCAGTGCGTCGCGGAACGCGCACATCGAGCGTGGAGTGTGGCCAAGGATGCGAGTAGTCGGGCTCATCGATTACGTGTACGGCCACTCGAATGGCGGCATGCAGACGGTCGCGCAAGCGACGGCGGAGCGTCTCGCGCTGCGCGGTCATGAGTACATCTTCATCGCCGCGCGTGGCGACGGCGACTCGAGCATCGAAGAAAGCAACGGCGTTTGGATCGAACGCTTCGAGCCGGGCACCTCGAAGCTCGCGTATCTCGGCGCATCGCGCAAAGCGCTCGCAGCCGTCGCGAAGCGCGGGCGCATCGACGTCGTTCACTCGCATTTCGCCTACAGCGCGCTCGGCCCGCTGACCGCGCTCGGCCTCCGAACTCCCGTCGTTCGGACGTTCCACGGCGCGTGGACCGACGAGTCGCGCGCGGAACGAACCGCGATGAACGACGGCTCGAGCGCGACGAGATCGAAGGCGCAACGGCGCGGCGCCGGCGACTACGCGCGCGAAGCGATCGAGCGCGTCGCCCTTGCGCGGAGCCAGCGCGTCATCGCGCTCAGCGCGACGGCGCGCGACGTGCTCGCCGATCGCTACGGCGTACCCGATGAGCGCATCGAATTACTTCCCGGCGGCGTCAACTTCGATCGCTTCAAGCCGCTCGCGGATCGCGGCGCCATTCGCGAGCGACTTCATCTGCCGCGCACCTCGACGATTCTGATGACGGCGTGCCGGCTCGTCCAGGGCAAGGGCGTCGACGTCGTGCTCGATGCGACGGCCGCGCTCACCACGCTCAGACCCGACGTGCACTGCGTCGTCGCGGGCAGCGGGCCGCAAGCCGGGCGGCTCGAGCGGCTCGCCCGAGCGCGCGGCATCGCGGATCGCGTGCACTTCGTCGGCGTGCAGCGCGAGTCGCTCGCCGAGTACTACAACGCGGCGGACGTCTTCGTCAATAGTTCGCTTATGAACGAAACGTTCGGACTCGTAAACGTCGAGGCGCTCGCTTGCGGCACGCCCGTCGTCGCGACGCCAAGCGGTGCGATGCCGGATATGCTGCGCCCGATCGATCCGCGCTTCGTGGCCGAAGGGACGAGTGCGCCCGAGATCGCCCGGGCGATCTCGATCGTGATCGGCGGCATCGCCGACGGCACGATCGATCGGGCCCGGCTCGTCGAGCACGTCACGCGCGATTATAGCTGGGACCGTCACGCGGCGGGTACCGAGCGAGCGTTCGAACATACCCTCGGTGCGTGACCGAAGCATCGCCGTTCACTGACGCGCGCCTCGCATACGGCGTCGCCGGCGGGGCCGAGCCGGATTTCGCGTGCGAGCGCGCGACCGGGGCGCCGTACGGCGTCGCGCTCGTCGCGCGGCAGCCCGACGGCACTGAGCGCGTCGTGCGCTCGGGGCTCTTCGAACGGCGCGCGACGCACGCGCGCACGCTCGCCGTGCTGCGGCCGGAGATCGCGACGTGGCCCGAGCTCGCGCGCCGCGACGCCGCCGCCGGCGTGACCGTGGCGGCTGCGTGGTGTTCGCCGGCGGACGCGACGCGCGCGGCGAGCGTAGCGGCCGCGCTCGGCGACGCGCGACACGCGGCGGGCGCGCTCGTGCGGCGCGCGCTCGGGCGCGAGCGCTGGCAGATCGGCACGGTTCGCGCGTCCCCCGAGAAGTTTCTGAGTCCGGCGTTCCGGCCGGACGTGCGCTGGTTCGCCGCGCCGCCCGACGTCTCGCTCGCCGATCCGTTCCTCGACGTGCGCGACGGGGCGCCGTCGATCGTCTGCGAGCGGTGGCCCGCGCGCGGTGGCACCGGCGAGATCGTCTCTTGCTCGCTCGCGGACGGAACGATTTCGGGCGTCTTCGCGGAGCCCTCGCACCTCTCGTATCCGCAGCCGGTCGCGTTCGGCGGCGCGCGGTGGTGGCTTCCTGAGCGCCACGAGCGTGGTGAGATCGCGCTCTTTGCCGAGCGGCCGGACGGCGCGTGGGCGCGCGAGCGGGTACTGCTCGACGTGCCCGGCGTCGACGCGACGATGATCGAGGGCGGCGGCCGGTGGTGGCTCTTCTACGGCGACGCGCGACGCCTGCCGAACACGCAGCTCTTCCTCGCCTGGGCGCCGGGGCCGGCCGGCCCGTGGACGCCGCATCCGGCCAACCCGATCGTCTGCGATGTGCGCTCGGCGCGCGGCGGCGGGCTGCCATTCGTCATCGACGGCGCGCTCGTGCGCCCCGCCCAGGATTGCTCGCGAACGTACGGCGGCGCACTCGCCTTCAACCGGATCGATCGGCTTGACGAGCGCGACTACGCCGAGACGACGATCGCGCGTTTCGAGCCGAGCCGGCTCGGCGGCGGGTTCGCCGCGACGCACCATCTCTCGCACGGCGGCGGGCTATGCGCGCTCGATGCGCGGCTCGACCGGCTCGATCTCCGGGCGCTCGTCCCCATGCGAGGTGGCTCGGGGCGCGGGGCCAACTGACGCGGGCATGTCCGCGTCTTCCCGCTCGCTCGCGACGGTCGCGATCACCGCGCTGCTCGGCCCCGGTGCGCTCGCCGCGGCCGCGCCCGGCCCCGCGACCGCTCGCTTCGGCGCGGGCGATCTCGCGAAGATCGTCGGCTTCTCGTCGCCGCAGCTCTCGCCCGACGGCACGCGCGTCGCCGTCGTCGTGACGCGGATCGACGAGAACGCCGATGAGTACGTCCGCGATCTCGACCTCGTCGACGTCCGGACGCATGCGCGCCGGACGCTCGTTGCCAAGCGCAAGGGGCTCGCCGATCCGGCGTGGTCGTCGAGCGGCGACCGGCTCGCGTTCATTGCCGATGAGGGCGCGGGCGACGATGCGCATGCGCAAGTCTTCGTGCTTCCGATGGACGGCGGCGATTCGCGCGCCGTGACGCACGCGCCCGAGGGCGTCGAGCAGTTCGCGTGGCGGCCCGACGGCAACGCGCTCGCGTACGCGGCCGAGGACGCGAAGCCGAAGCTCGCCGGGGCGGCGAAATTCTACGATTCGTACGAGGTCGGGAACACTCCGATCACGGGCACGCGGCCGCGCGTCCCGCGCATCTCTGGACGCTCGATCTCGCGAGCGGCGCGCCGGCGCGCCAGCACACGTTCGGGCCGCGCAGTGTTGCGACGGGCGAGGCGCGGAGCTCGCTCTCTTTGTCGCCCGACGGCCGCGAGCTCGCCTATCTCGACGCGCCCAATAACGTGCTCAACGACGCGACGGACGCGCACGTCGCGATGCTCGACGTCGCGACCGGCCGCGTCCGCAGCGCGAGCGGCGATGCCGGATTCGACGGCGATCCTCAGTTCTCGCCCGACGGCACGAAGCTCGCCTATGTTCACTCGCTCGGCGACAGTCAGATCGCGCTCGCGCGCGTCTACGTCACTCCCGTCGCGGGCGCTCCGCGCGGCGTTCCCGTCACCGCGACGGCGCCGTTCGATCTCGCCGTTCACGATTACGCGTGGACGCCGGACGGCTCCGCGATCCGCTACGCGTGCGACGACGGCACCGCAGTGTCCGTGTTCGACTCGCCGCTCGCGGGCGCGTCACCGCGACGGCTCGATCTCGGCGGGCTCGCGCCGACGTCGCCGCTCGCGGGCGCGATCGGCCGCGACGGCAGCCTCGCGTTCGTCGGTACCTCGAACGCGCAGCCGTCGGAATTATTCTATCGCGCCGCACCGCAGGTGACGCGCGCGGGCGCGGCGTCCGAGCCAGTCACAACCGCTTCGGCAAGCGGATCCGCGCCCGTTCGGCTGACGAACGACAATGCCGCCGTGACGGGCCTCGCGCTCGGCGGCAGCGAGACGGTGCGATTCACGGCGGAGAACGGCATGCCGAGCGACGCCGTGCTGATGACGCCGCCCGGCTTCGATCCGCACAAGACGTATCCGCTCGCGCTCGAGATCCACGGCGGGCCGACGTCGGCATCGACGCAGACCTTCGACCGGCTGGGCCAGCTCATGACGGCGCACGGCTGGCTCGTGCTCAAGCCGAATTACCGCGGCAGCGACAATCACGGGCTCGCGTTCCAGCGCGCGGTGCGCTACGACCCGGAGGAAGGGCCGGCCGCCGACATCATGGCCGCGCTCGCGGCCGTCGAGGCGCGCGGCATCGTCGACCGCAAGCGCGTCGCCGTCTCGGGCTGGTCGTACGGCGGCATCATGACCGCGTGGCTCGCGACGCACGCGAACGTGTGGGCCGCCGCCGTCTCGGGCGCCTCGGTCGACGACTGGGCCGTCGATTACTCGATCGCTGACGACTCCGAGAGCGACGCCGCGCTCTTCCACGGCACACCCTGGACGAGCGCCGAGAACCGGCTCGAGTACGCGCGCCAATCGGCGGTGACATACGCGAAGAACGTGACCGCGCCGATGCTGCTGCTCAGCGACACGGGCGACAATCGCGACCCGATCGCGACGACGTACGAGTTCTTCCACGCGCTGCGCGACGACGGGAAGGACGTGACGTTCGTCGCGTGGCCCGTCGCGGGGCACTTCCCGCGCGATCCGGTGCGCACGCGCGACGGGTACGAGCACTGGGTCGATTTCATCGCGCGTCACTTCTGATCAGCCGCGGAATACGCCGGGCCGCGCGCGAAGGCGCCGCCATGTTCAAGCGCTTGAGATCATGGCTCGAGGAGCAGAAGGTGCAGCGAGAAGAAGCGCTCCATCTCCTGCAGCACGCGCGTGGCGACGCGCATCGGCACGAGCACGAGCATCCCGACGACGGCGTGCGTCACAGTCATGACCACGGGCACGGCGATCACGAGCACGACCATTCGCACCCACACCCGCACGACGAATAGGAAGCCGCTCGCGTTCGCCCTCTCGCTCGTTCTCGGTGACGTCGCGCTCTCGGCGGTCGCGAGCGCGGTCGCGCGCGATCGCCCGCCGTTCTTCGTCGCCACGATCGTGGCGGCGCCGGTGGCCGCGACGATCGCCGGGGCGCTCGCGCTACGAGCGCTGCGGCTCGTGGTCTTTTCGATCGGCTCGCTCCGAACGGCACTCCGCAGGGGGTGGCCGGTATGGCTCGGGGCGATCGTCATCGCGGTGCGCATTTGCGCACGCCCGGTTACCGCCACGCTCGCCTGCGAGTTGGTTGTTCCTAGTCGAAGGCGTCGTCTTTGTGCCGCTCGCGGAAGAGTTCGCGTTTCGAGGCGCGCTCCAAACCGCGCTCGCCGCGACGGCGCTCGGCGAGCGACTCGTCGGCATCGGAATGCGCGCCAGCACGCTCGTCGCCGCCGCGATCTTCGGGCTCGCGCATCTCGCGCTCCTCGCCGACGGCGTCCCGCTCGACGCGACGCTCGTCGAGGTCGTCTCCGCGCTTGCCCTGGGGCTGGTCGCGGGCTACGTCTACCAGCGTACGGGAAACCTCTGGTATGGGATCGTGCTGCACGCGCTCGGCAACCTCGGCGGTGCCTGAAATTAGATCTCCCACTCATAGGCGTTCCAGAAGCTCGACTGCGCGTGCGGCGGCTTGAAGTTCTTGAGGTCGGTGTTCACGACGGAGATCTGGCGATCGTACCAGGTGAGCACCGTGGGGACGTCCGTCGCGAGGATCGCCTGGATGCGGTCGTAGGCTTTCTTGCGGACGGCCTGATCGTAGCTGCCGAGCGCGAGATGCTCCTGCGCGTCGAGCTCGTGATTGCAGTAGTGATAAATGTTCTGGCCGCCCGGCGGCATCTGGTCGCACATCCACAGCGTCGAATCGTCGGGATCGACGCCGTTCTCCCATGAGTAGAAGGCGACGTCGAACTTGCCCGTCTGCAGGATGCCGCCCGCGCCGAACGATGCGAAGAACAGCGACGTCGTGTAGTTCTTCACCGTGGTCTCGATGCCGACGTCGTGCCAGTTGCGTTGCGCCACCACCGCGATCGCGTTGCCGTTCGCCGAGCCCGCGGCGTTGCCCATATCGAGCGAGAGTCGCACGCCGTTCTTCGCACGAATCCCGTCGGTACCGATCTTCCAGCCCGCAGCGTCGAGCGTCGTGCGCGCTTTCGCGGGGTCGTACGGATAGTGCGTGACGTTCGGGTTGTACGCCCACAGGAATGGCGGCTGGTCGGTGAAGGCGACGGTGTTCACGCCGTGCGAGACGTTGCGCAGCAGCTCGTTCGTATTGAGCGCTTCCCACAGCGCGCGGCGCACCGCGACGTCGGCGAGCTTCGGCGATTTGAGGTTGAGTCCGATCTGGCCGTACGTCGTGAATGGCGTGAGCCGCGTGGCATAGCCGGGAATGTTCTTGAGCTGCTCGTAGGTTGCGGTACCGCCGCGATATTCGAGATCGGCGCCGTGCGAGCGCAGGATCGTGACGATCGTGTTTTGATTCGGTATGGGGGTATACCAAATCTGCCCGACCTTCGGCGCGCCGCGCCAGTAGTGCGGATAGGCGCGGAAGACGATTTTGCTGCCGCGCTGCCATCGATCGACGGTGTAGGGTCCCGTGCCGATCGGCGCGCTGTTGTACGCGACGCTGTTGATGTCGGGATATTTCGCGAGCAGGTGCTCGGGGAGAATGACGATCGGCGTCGAGGACGGCCCGAAGAATGTCGCGACGAACGGCGCCCAGCGCGATTTGAGATGCACGACGATCGTCTGGTCGTCCGTCCGGTCGATCGCCGTAATTAAGTCGAAGCCGACCGTGCTCGCGACGTTATTGCGTTTGTTCATCACGGCGCGCCATGAGAAGATGACGTCGCTTGCGGTGAACGGCGCGCCGTCGTGCCACGTCACGCCGGAGCGGAGATGGTAGGTGATCGTGCGGCCGTCGGCGCTGATGCCGCCGTTGGCGAGCGTCGGAAGCGTCGTGGCGAGCTCGGGCTCGAACGTATTGCGATCCGTCCAGCGAAAGAGCACGGCGCCCCAAAGCGACGCGAGATTCGCCTCGATCTGCTGATTGCCAATGACGGGATTGAGCGAGTCGGGCTCGGCGAGATCGACCAGCCGGACGAGCCCGGGCTTCGTGAACGCGTTGCGGCTCGAGCCTCCGGTGCCGACCTTCGTGCAGCCGGCGAGCGTGACGACGGCGAGCGCGACGGCGAGGATACGCGGCGTGAACGACATGGAGCCCGCGCGTTCGCCGCACGAGACCGACACTCCAGTCGGGCTGTCGTTCAGCGGTAACGGTCGTTGCTTGTGCATCGGGCCAGGACGTGGCCCTCGTGCGCGACGCCCGGCTTGCCGTCGAACGCGGGATTCTCATCGACAATGGTATGGTTCCGAACGATTCGGACGAGGTCTCGCCCCGTGAGATCTGCGCCGCAATCGCGGGCGAAGCGCATGACGTCGCGGCGATCGACCGGGTCACGCCCGCTCGGACGGGGTGCGGCACGTACCGCAGCGCGCTCGCGATGATGGTCCTGGGCGATCCGACGCCGGTCGTCCTCACGCGCACGAAGCATCCTAGTCGTCGACGACGCGAACACGCTGCGCCGTCGCGGCAAGGAGAAGCGCGAGGCCGTCATGGAGAGCGCGCGGACGCGCTTCCGGCCGATTCTCATGACGACCGTCGCGCTCATCGCCGGGCTCCTGCCGCTCGCGCTCGCGCTCGAGCCCGGATCGGCCGTGCGCGCGAGCCTCGGCGCCGTCGTGATCGGCGGCCTGCTAACGTCGCTCGCGCTGACGCTGTTCATCGTCCCGATCGTGTATTTGCGGCTCGCTCCCGAGCAGCTCGCCGAGCCGCTCGAGATCGGTGGCGGGCAGGCCCGGCAGGCGGGCGCCGAGGCGTGAGTCGCAGTCGACGGCGGCGTCGCGCCCGAGCCGTCCGGAGAAATCGGCGTTCGCGTCGCTCGCGGAGATCGTGAAGCCGGCCTCGCGCGTCGCGAAGCCGATCGTGAGGATCGCGACGTCGTCGCCGGCATCGGATCCGGCGAAGACCGCATCATGGATGATGCGCGCCGGATCGGCCGCGCCGCCGCGCATCGCGAGTTCCGCCGCGGCGAGCAGCCGGCGTTCGCCTTCGAGCACGTCGCGCGTGTGCTCGAGCGCGCCATCGGTGTAGAGGACGAGCATCGCGCCCGGGGATGCCGAGACGCAGTAGACGTCGTACGCCGCGTCGCTGACCGCACCGAGCGGGAGCGCGCCGTAGCTCAGCGTGCGTGGCGGCTTACCGAGCTCGATGAGAATCGGCGGCGGATGGCCCGCGATCGAGTAGGTGAACTCGTAGCGTTCCGCGTCGGCGAAGCCGACGATCGCGGTCACGAGCGGTGAGTCGCGCCGCAGCAACTCGAGGTTCGCTCGCGCGAGCACGGAGGCGGGCGCGGGGTCCGCGAGCGCGGCGGCGATGACGGCCTGACGCGCGCGGCTCATGTTGACCGCGGCATCGAGGCCGTGGCCCGTGACGTCGCCGATCGTGAACATCACGCGGCCGTTCGGCAGCTCGAGCGCGTCGTACCAGTCGCCGCCGACCCGAGCCTCGCTCGTCGCCGGAACGTACACGCCGCTGAAACGCATGCTCGGGACGGCCGGCAGCGCGCGCTGAAAAACCGCCTCCTGCAGCGTGTCGGCGATGCGTTTCTCGGCCTCGTAGGCGACGCGCAGATCGCTCGCCGTGCGCCGCTGATCCTCGGTGCGCCGGCTCTGGTCGGCGAGGCGGCGCATCGTGCGCAGCTGCAGCGCGGTGAAGATGTACGCGAGCGCGGCCACGATCGCGGCGGCGCCGCCGACGAGCAAGACGATCCGGTTGATCGCCTCGCTCGCGTTCGCGTCGACCTCGCGCTCGCGGCGCTCGAGCAGGGCGTCCGTCGCCGAGATGTCGGCGCGAAATCGATCGAGCAGCGCGTTGCCGTGCGCCTGCATCTCCTGCGAGCTCGCATCCCCGGCGCCGGTCACGAGCGGCACGGCGACGGTCTCGAGCCACGTCGCGTTCGTCGAGGTCGCGTCGACGATGCTCGGCAGCGCGCCCGGCAACCGCCTCGCAAGCGATCGGCGCAAATGCTCGAGATCGGCGACCATCAGCGGCTGCGCCTCGCGATACGCGGCGAGGAACGACGAGTCGCGCGTCGCGCTGTACGCCCGGACGCCACTCTCTTCGTCGAGCTGCAGGCGCAAGGTCTCGAGCGCGAGCGCCCGCATGGCGCGCACCCGCTCGGCTTGCTGGAACGAGCCGACGATCTGCGCACGTACCGACAGTCCGCCGATGATGAAGATCGACACGAGGGTGGCGAGCACGAGCGCCACGGTGACGAGCCAGCGGCTCGAGCGCAAAGGCATTCGCGCGACCGTACGTCGCCTAAGCGGAATACACCCGTTCGAGGCAGGCCGCGAACGCCAGGTGCGCGCCAAGCGCGATCGCGCGTTCGCGCGCGCCGTAGCGAAACCACGCTCGGCCGATGTGCGCGGCCGGGACGAGCACGAGGTCGCTGAGCAGGAAGACCGCCGCGCCGTACGGCGCGCCGCCGAGCTTCGAGAATGCCGGCACCGCGCCGCGCAACCGGCCGTAGCCGAGCGCGAAGGCGCAGCCGAACAGATAGTGAACGGCGCGGCCCGTAGTGCGCGGGCGCTCCTTCGCGAGCGTCACCGGAACGTGCGGCGCGAGGCGCCGGACGGTCGCGACGATCGCCTCCGTCTCCTCATCGACGTCGTCGGGTGCGTGATGGCGATCGAGCGCCGCGGCGCTCGCGGCGTAGATCGCGTCCATCGCGAGCGAACCGGCGGTGCCGGCGACCAGGGCTTTCCGAAGCATGCCCCGGCCGTACCCCGCCGGCGGCGGCGTACGCTTACTTCCGCGTCGAGCGGACGACTTCGATCGCGTGATGCAGCACGTCGTAATGCGATTCGCGGCACGTGCAGCCGGCGATGCCGCAGCGCCCATTCTCGTGTTCGACAATCGTGTGACCACAGCGGCAGACGACGAGCGAGTTCATCGTCGGGTCGGTTTCTTCACGGACGAAGCACGCTCCCTCGCCGAGCGATCATGCCCCCGGAAAGAAGGCCGCCGGCCGGCAGCGGCACGCGCGCTCGACGATCGAGGCGTGCGCCGGAACCGTCGTCTCCGGCGTGCCGACATAGGCGACGGCGATCCAGCCGATCGTCCCGGTGGCCGGGCCGCCGGCGACGCGCACCCGGACGCGAACGAGGTCCGATGAGTCCGGATCGTACGGCGCGGCGGCGGTCCGCAGCGCGACGAGCGACGTGCCGGTTGCGATCGTTCGCGCGGCCGACTCCGGCGTATCGAGCTCGGGGAAGAAGTCCGCCGCGCCGCCGAAGCCGCCGGCGACGCGCAGCGCCGCTCCGGGCGGAACGTCGGGCAGCACGCGATTCTGCGGCGCGTAGGCGTGCCGCGCGCTGGCGGCCGCGCGCACCTCGACGATACCGCCGGGAAGCATGCGGACGATGCGCACGAGGACACCGATCGGCTCGTAAACGACGTCGCCCGGTCGGCGGCCGTCCGCCGAGAAGTCGCGACGCAGCGACGCGGGCGATGCCGTGAGCGCGGCCTCCGGCTCGTCGGCGTCGAGCCACGGCGCGACGTCGACGCGGGCGAGCGTCCCCGGCACCGGCCGGACCCACGCCGGAGTCGCGGGCGCCCCGGAGCTGGCGGTTGCGCCCCCGCCGCCGGCCGGCGCGAAAGCGATGAGCGCCGTCAAGAGGGCGCATCGGGTGCGGGCGGGCAGCGGCATACCGGGGGCATGGCCTTTCGAAAGCGAACGGGCGCGGCGGGCGGGCGATTAGCTCAGCTGGGAGAGCGGCACCTTTACACGGTGATGGTCGGCGGTTCGATCCCGTCATCGCCCATGTCCGGCACAGCAGGGAACGGCGTCACTTTTGCGCGACGGATCCGGGACGGGTCTCGGTTGCTCCGAACAAGGCAAGGTGGAAGCGACGTTGATCCTTGACGATCTTTCGTTTCGTTCTGGCGCGAATCTGCTGCCGGCGCTCGTCTACATCATTTCCGCAACGGGCGAAATCGAGTTCGTCAACCAGTCGTTCACCCAGTTCACGGGCTGGACGCTCGCGGATCTCTCCGACGGCTCGTTTGTGCATCTCATCCATTCGGACGACCTCGAACCGACGATGACCGCGCTACAGCACGCGCTCGCCGGGACCGGCGACTACACGACGAAGCTGCGCTTCCTGCGCGCCGACGGCACGTTTCGGACGTTCTATAGTCACGCGCTGACGCGCCGGGACGACGCCGGAGCGGTCATCGGCCTCTACGGCGTCGCGTTCGACATCGACGAGAGCGTCCGCGCCAAGGCCGAGGCGAGCACGATGCAGCGGCGCTTCGAGACGTTCCTCGCGACGGTGCCGCAGCTCGTCTGGACGGCCGACGCGACCGGTACGATCGACTGGTACAACGACCGCTGGTACGAGTACACGGGCCAGTCGCGCGAGGAGGCCTTCGGCTGGGGCTGGCAGAGCGTGCATCACCCGGACGACTTCCTGGAAGTCATGCGGCGCTGGCCCGACGCCGTCGCCACGGGCGAGCCGTTCGATATGGAGTTCCGGCTGCGCGGCGCCGACGGGTACCGGTGGTTCCTGACGCGCGCGTTTCCGCTGCGCGACGGCGACGGCAGCGTGATCCGCTGGTTCGGCTCCAACACCGACATCGACGATCAGCGCCGCGCGCAGCAGCGCGTGACGCGCGTCCTGCAACAGCTCGCGGCGAGCGACGTGCTCCCCGAGGTGGCGGGCATGTCCGTCGACGGCATCTATCTGCCGGCGGAGGCGGCCTCGCTCGTCGGCGGCGACTGGCACGACGTCTTCGCGCTGCCGGACGGCCGGCTCGCGATCTCGATCGGCGACGTGGCGGGTCACGGCGTCGAAGCCGCCGCGACGGCCGCCCGGCTGCGCGCGACGATCGCCGCCTTCGCGATCGAGGACCCCGATCCGGCCCGCGTGCTCGAGCGCGCCAATCGCGTCTCGCTCGCTCGCGGCGAAGCGCTCGCGACCTGCTGCGTCGCGGTCGTCGATCCGAAGGCCGAGACGATCGAATACGCGACGGCCGGTCACCCGGTGCCGATCTTTGCCGCGACGAGGCAACCGTCGGAATGCGGCGCTTTCGGCGGCGTGCCGCTCGGCGCGAGCGACGCGGTCGGCGCGACGACGCACCGGCGGCGCGTCCCGCCGGGAACGCGCATCGTCCTCTACACGGACGGCCTCACCGAGTTCTCGCGCTCGCCCGTCGACGGCGAACGCCGCTTGCTGCGTGCCGTCGATTCGCTCGTGGCGAGCCCGCGCGAAGCCTCGGCGCAGTGGCTTCGCGACGAAGTCCTCGGCGACGCGACGGCGACCGACGATATCGCCGTTCTCGTGCTCGCGATCGAGCACGGCGGCTTCGTCGCCGAAACAGCAGCGTTCGGCTGGCGCTTCCACTCGAGCGACGGGGCGACGGCGCAGCGTTCGCGGCACGAGATCGCATGGCGCCTCGGCGAGCTCTCGAGCGCCGGCCCCGAAGCGCTCGCCGACGCCGAACTCATCGTCGGCGAGCTGCTCGCGAATACGGTCGAGCACGCCCCCCCGGGCTCGTCTCGATCGAGCTGCTGCGCACCGGCCGCGACCTCGTGCTCGTCGTCGAGGATTCGGGCCCGGGGCTCCCGGCCGTCCCGCCGGCCGTGGGCGACGGTCTCTCGGAGGGCGGCCGCGGTCTGTTTCTCGTGCGGGCGCTCGCGCGCGAGGTCTCGTTCGGCCGAAGCGAGGCCGGCGGCACCCTCGTGCGCGTGGTGCTCCCGCTCCTCGGGACCGGGCTGCCCCTGGAGGCCGCCTCCTAGACGTCGGTCCAGGCGAACGCGATCGTTTCGCGCGCTGCGAACCTGCCTGGCCGGTCGCTTACGACTCGTCCTCGGCGAGGACGACGTAGACACGCTTGCGCGCGTCGGTGAGGATCGCGCGCAGGGCCTCGAGCGTCGCGTCGTCGGCGTTGCGGGCCCCCATGACGGCCGAGCCCAGCTTCATCGCGGCCTCCTTGAGGCGATGCCGCGCATCGGGTTCGGCCTCGTCGTCGTCGAGTTCGGGCTCGCCCTTCCGCTCGGCGACGAGCGTGCGGCCGTCATCCGTGATGGTGTAGACGCGTTTGCCGTCGAGCGTCTCCGAGGTGACGAATCCGCCGTCCTCGAGGAGCTGCAGCGTCGGGTAGATCGAGCCCGCGCTCGGCCGGACGCCTTGGCGCTCCTCGATGCTACGGATGAGCTCGTAGCCGTGCTTCGGGCCGTCCCCGAGCAGCGCGAGGAGGACGAATTTCACGTCGCCGCGTCGGCGCCGACCGCGCGGACCGCCGCGGCCGCCCGGGCCGCCGCCCCAGAATGCCTCGGGACCGAAGGGGCCGCGCACGCGATCGTGATGATGGTGATGGGGTCGCCGATGGAGAAGTTGCTCTAACATGTCGCGATACTATAACGACATATCGCGATAGTCAAGAGATGGTGACGGCCGCCTCGGCGTACAGATCATCCATCAGCGGTGAGACGAGCGCGCCGAGGGCGCCCGGCTCGGCGAGGAACGCGTCGTGGCCGTGATCGGAGAGCAGCTCGCGATAGGCACTGTCGGCGCCCGCGGCGCGGAGTCGCTCCGACGCCGCTTGCACGTCGCGAGGAAGGAACAGCCAGTCGCTCGAGATCCCGACGAAGATCGTGCGCGGCATCGCGGGCGACACGGGCCGCTCGCGAATGTCGAAGAGATCCATCGCGCGCGTTAACGTGAGGTACGCGCCGGGCTCCATCCGCGCGATAAAGCGAGCCGCCTGCAGATCGAGGTAGCCCTCGACGTCGAAGCGGTCCGTCGCGAAGCGATAGGGATCGCCGCCGCCCCGATCGGGTTTGCGGCCGAAGCGCTCGGCGAGGAGCGCCTCGGATTTATACGTGAGCATCGCAATCTTGCGCGCGAGCCCGATGCCTTCGGCAGGCGTCCGCGCAATGCGGATCGCGTCGCGGGCAAGCGCGTTGAAGGCGATGCCCATCGCCGGAATGTGGTCGTATGCGGCGATGATGATCGCGCGCCGGACGGTCTGCGCGTGTGCCGTCGCCCATTCGAGGGCGAGCATCCCGCCGAGCGAGGCACCGGCGACCACCGCGAAGCGTTCGAGCCCGAGCATTGCGAGCGCGCGACGTTGGGCCCGCACGATATCGCCGATCGTGACGAGCGGGAAGGAGCCGGGCAACGCGCCCGCGGGGCCGCGCGGCGGGCCGGTCGAGCCGTAGCAGCTCCCCAGGGCGTTGACGCACACCACGGCGAGCCGGTCGGTGTCGAGCGCGGCGCCCGGGCCGATGAACCCGCCCCACCAGTCGGGCGCCCGCGACGAGCCCGTGAGCGCGTGGCAGACGAGCACGACATTCGCGCCGTCGGCCGCGGGCCGGCCGTACATGCTGACGCGCTGCACGACCGACGGCAGAAGATCGCCCGTCGCGAGCACGAGCGCGCCGATCGCGACGTCGCGCTCGAACGTCGGCTCCGTCGCTAGACCGCCATGACTTCCGCCGGGAACATCTTGGCATGCGTTCCGGCGAGCGCCTGATCGAGATCGGCGATGATGTCGCGCACGTCCTCGATGCCGACGGAGAGCCGCACCATGTCCTCGGTGACGCCGGCTTCGATCTGCTGCACGACGCTGAGTTGCTGATGCGTCGTCGTCGAGGGATGGATGACGAGCGACTTCGCATCGCCGACGTTGGCGAGCAGCGAGAAGAGCTTGAGCCGGTCGATCGTCGCCTTCGCCGCGGCCGATCCGCCCTTGATGCCGAACGTGACGATCGCACCGCAGCCGCGCGGCAGATACTTCTTCGCGCGGGCGTGTGCATGGTGCTCGGGCAGGCCGGGATACGAGACCCAGGTGACGTCGGGATGATCGCGCAGGTGCTCGGCGACCGCGAGCGCGTTGCTCGAGTGGCGTTCCATCCGCAGCCCGAGCGTCTCGAGCCCCTGGAGGAAAAGCCACGCGTTGAACGGCGACATCGATGCGCCGAGGTCGCGCAACATCTGCACGCGCGCCTTCACGATGTACGCCATGTTGCCGAACGACGCGACGTAGCGCACGCCGTGATAGGACGGATCGGGCTCGACGAGCTCCGGGAACTTGCCCGACGCTTCCCAATCAAAGTTGCCGCCGTCGACGACGAGCCCGCCGATCGAGGTACCGTGGCCACCGATGAACTTCGTCGCCGAATGAACGACGATATTCGCGCCCCACTCGAAGGGCCGCGTGAGATACGGCGTGGCGAGCGTGCTATCGATGACGAGCGGAATCTTGTGCTCACGCGCGACGTTCGCGACGGGCTCGATGTCGAGCACGTCGACCTTCGGGTTCGGAATCGTCTCGGCGAAGATCGCCTTCGTGTTCGCTTTGATCGCGCGTTTGAAGTTCTCGGGCTTTGCCTGGTCGACGAGCGTGACGTCGAGCCCGAACTTCGGCAACGTGTGCACGAATGCGGAATAGGTGCCGCCGTAGAGCGACGCCGAGGCGACGATGTGATCGCCCGCGCGCGCGAGATTCATGAGCGCGAGGACGTTCGCGGCCTGACCGCTCGCGATCGCAAGCGCGCCGACGCCGCCCTCGAGCGTCGCGATGCGCTGCTCGAGCACGTCGCTCGTCGGGTTCATGATGCGCGTGTAAATGTTGCCGAACTCTTCGAGGGCGAAGAGCCGCGCGGCGTGATCGGCGTCGTCGAACGTGTACGACGTCGTCTGGTAGATCGGGATCGCGCGCGCCTTCGTGTGCGGATCGCCCGCGTGGCCGCCGTGGATCGCGGTCGTCTCGAACTGGTACTCGGAATCGGTATCGGACACGTGCGGCTTCCCTTTACGAAACGGCCGAGAGAACGGGGACGGCGGCGACCGCGGGCGGCACCGCGTCGACCGCGAGATCTTCCCAGAGCGGGATGACGCTTTGGACGCCGACGCCCGCCGCGACGAGCGACGCTTCGATCCGGAACGCCTCCTCGCGATCGATGCGTTCGCTGAGGACGGCGGGCAGGCCGACGATCGGCTCGGCGGGCACGCCGCCGCGTACGAGATGCTCGCGGGCGGGCCGTACGTCGCCGAGCGACGTGAGCCGCAGGACGCGGCGCATCGGGATCGAGGGCTCGAGGCGATCTTCGCGGACGGGCTCGAGCTTCGCGTCGGCGACCGGGATGCCGACGTTGCGGCCCGCGGAGATGCGGCGGAGTACGGCGACGACGTCGCCGACGACCGACGACGCGGTCGGGTCGCTGCCCGCGCCCGTGCCCGCGAACGTCAGCGAACCCGAGCTGCGGCCGGTGACGCGGATGCAGTTCTGCGGGCCCTGCGGCTGCGCGAACGGGTGCTCGATCGGGACGTACGCGGGCGTGACGATCGAGGCCGCGGCGCGCGCGCAGCCGACGAGCTTGAGGCGCCACTGCGCGCGCTTGGCGAGCGAGTGGTCGGCCGGGACGAGGCTCGTGATGCCGCTGCGCGGGATCTCGCTCGTGACGAGGCCGCGCCGGAAGGCGAGCTGCGAGAGGATCGCGAGCTTGTGCGCCGCGTCGATGCCCTCGACGTCGCTCGTCGGATCGCTCTCGGCGAAGCCGAGCGCCTGCGCGCGCTCGAGCGCGGCGCGATACGTCGAGCCCGCGGCCATCTCGGAGAGCATGAAGTTCGTCGTGCCGTTGAGCACGCCGCCGACCTCGAGGATCTCCTCGCCCGCGAGGGACTCGGCGATCGTGCGCACGATCGGGATCGCGCCGCCGACCGCGGCCTCGTAGGCGATCGTGACGCCGCGGCTCGCGGCGAGCGCGCGCAGCTCGGGGCCGCGCGTGGCGAGCAGGTCCTTATTCGCCGTGACGACGTGCTTGCCGGACTCGAGCGCCGCGACGACGAGCTCGGCCGCGCGGCCGATGCCGCCGATGCACTCGATCACGACATCGATCGTCGGATCGTCGACGAGGGCGCGGGCGTCCTCCGTGAAGAGATCGTGCGGGATCTCGGGCGGCCGTGGCTTGGCGAGCGAGCGGACCGCAATGCCGGCGAGCCAGTAGTCAACGCCGCTGCGCGCGGGCACGGATGACGTCGAGTTGACGAGGAGTCGCGCGACGCCGCCGCCGACCGTTCCGCACCCGAGGAGCGCGATTCGAACGTCGGAGCCGACATCGGTACGATCCGCGTGCGCTTTGTGAGTGAGCGACAAGCGAGTCCACCTATTGGCCAATGACTGGCAGTTAAGTGGACCGACTATAACGAAACGGCCGCTCTTGCGTCAAGCACGAATCATGCGCCTCCCCTCGGGTGGCGCTTTGCACGTCAGCGGGCCGGCCGGAGCGTCGCCCTATCTCTTTCTTCACGGCGTGGCCGGCGGCGCGTGGTCCTGGGACCCGCAGGTCGAATCGCTGGCGCCCGAGCGTCGCGTCTACGTCTGGGAAGGCCGCGGCCACGGCGACGCGGCCGCGGTCGCGGACGCCGGGCTCGGCGACTACTTCGTCGATGCGAACGAGGCGCTCGACGCCGTCCTCGCGGAGGACCGCGTGCCGCCGGTCGTCGTCGGGCATTCGATGGGGGGCCTGCTTGCGATGGCGCTCGCCGCGGAGCGGCCGGCCGACGTCGCGGCGCTCGCGCTCATCGAGCCCGTGTACGCGCCCGACGACGGCGCGCATCTCTCGGGACCGCTCGGGCGGCTCGCACTCGCGCTGATCCGGCCGCTCGTGCGCTCGATCCAGCGCGACGGCCGCATCTCGCGCACGATCGCGCGCGCGATGTTCAAGCAGTCCTTCGAAGACCGCGCCCGCATGGAGCGCGCGTGGCCGAAGCAGCGGGCCCAGGTGCCGCTCGAGTATCCGAAGATGATGACCGAGGCGTTCAAGGGGACGACGAACTTTCCGAACCGCGCGTTCGCGCGCGAGATCGATCAGCCGGTCCTGCTCATCGAGGGCTCCGTCGCCCGCAAGGAACCGCGGTTTCCGGTGCTCGTGAAAGAACTCGCGGACCGGCTCGGCGATCGCTATGCGTACCTGCGGCTCGACGGCGGCCACTATCTCCAGCTCGACCGCTCGGAGCCGAACGTTACCGCCGCGCTCGCGGCGTGGGGGGCGCGATGGTCGCACTGAGCGCGCCGCGCCGCTACCGGGTGGTGCTCGTCGGGCTGCTCGTCGTCGGGTTGCTCGCCGCGTTCTACGTGCTCGTCGTGCGTGAGCGGAAGGAGTCGCAGTCGCGGCGCGTCGAGATCGCGATGGACTACTCCGACTTCAACTCGGTCGCGCAGTCGTACGGCTACGACCAGCAGTCGTTCCTCATCGCGCTGCGGCGCGCGGGGCTCACGTCGCTCGCGGTCTCCGAGGAGCTCGGCGGCAACCTCGGCACGAGCGCGACGGCCGCGGCGTTCTCGGGTCAGGCACTGCTTGCGCAGGCCGAGCTCGGCCGCGTGCTCGAGCCGACGCTCGCCGCGCTCGCGAAGGCCCATCCGCTCTCGGCCGACGATGTGTACGTCGTCGTCTTCGATCCGAACGAGGTCGAGCGCTATCGGACGGCGCTCGTCGAGAACCTCGGCTATCGCGCGGTCCGCACGCTGCATGTCGGCGCAACGACCGTGCTCATGGCGCGCACGCAGCTCGACTATTTCGGCAGTCTCGGCCTCGGGTTACCGCAGCGACCGCTCGCGTACGCGCGCGACTTGCACCTGCTGCTCGATCCGCGCGTGCAGAACGACGAGCGCTTCGACGCGCCGCAGATCGAAGCGATCTTCGCGAGCTTCAAGCGGCACGAGCGCGCGTCGACCGTGATCTTCTTCGGCCAGCGCAACGAGGTGCTCGGCTTTCCCGATCATCTCGCCGATACGATCGCCGCCTTCAAGGCGAGCCGAATCAATTACGGGACGATCGAGACCTACGACAAGGTGCAGATCCAGAAGGGCGACGAGTCGCTCGCCACGAGCGTTATCGGTCAGACCGTACGCGTGCAGGCGATCGCGAAGCCCGAGCTCGATAAGCTCTCGTTCGAGACGGTCGTCGCGCGCTATCTGCTCGGCGTGCGCGAGCGGAACGTGCGCGTCGTCTACCTCCGGCCGTTCCTCCACGCGCAGCCCGGCATGTCGCTCGAGAAGACGAACGTCGAACTCGTCCGGCGGATCGCGACGGGGCTGCGCGCGCGCGGCTTCACGCTCGGTCGCGCGACGCCGATCCCGGCGTTCCGCATCAACCCCGTCGTCGTCGCGCTCGTGTCGCTCGCGGTTCCCGCGGTGTGGTTGCTCCTCTTCGAAGCCTTTGGCGTTCGGCGTGCGCGCCTCGCCTACTGGTTCGTCGGCATCGATCTCGCGATCGTGCTCGTCGGCTACCTCGTGCACCACGACCTCGCGGCGCGCAAGCTGCTCGCGCTGCTCGGCGCGATCGGCTTTGCGACGATGGCGGTCGTCGCGATCCCGCGCGCCTTCACGCTGCCCGCGATGCGCTCGTACGGCGCGTGCCTGCTCGCGGGGCTGCGGACGCTCGGGATCGCGCTCGCGGTCTCGCTCGGCGGCGCGCTCGTCGTCGTCGGGCTCCTGAGCACGCCGCTGCTGATGAACGAGGTCGCACGCTTCACGGGCGTCAAGGCGGTCATCGTCGTGCCACCGGTGCTCGCGCTCGCGTTGTATCTCTTCACGCGTCGCTTCGGACTCAGTCCGCTGCAGCCGCGCGACGCGGCGCTCGAGCCGATCCGCGTCTATCAGCTCGTCGCGGTCGCGATCCTCGGCATCGCCGCGGTCGTCTACGTCGCCCGCAGCGGCAACTCGGGCGACGTGACGCCGACGCCCTTCGAGCTCGCGCTGCGCTCCGATCTCACGTCGGTGCTCGGCGTGCGACCGCGCTTCAAGGAGTTCTTCATCGGCTTCCCGCTGATGATGCTGCTCCCGGCGCTGCGCCTGGATCACAAGCGCGCCGTCGGCTGGCTCTTCGCGATCGGCATCGCGATCGGCACGGCGGACGTCGTCGACACGTTCTCGCACCTGCACACGTCGCTCGCCGTCTCGCTCGTGCGCATCGTCAACGGCGCGATCATCGGCATCGTCGTCGGCGCGATCGCGATCGCCGTCTACCGCGCGATCGCGATGCGCGCCGTCGCCATCACGACGCGCCGCTCGCAAACGGCGTAGCAGCGGCGGCGCATGCGCTATCTCATCAGCGGCTATTACGGCTTTGGAAATCTCGGCGACGAGGCGCTGCTGCGGACGATCGCAAGCGAGCTCGTGCGCCGCGAGCCCGCCGCCGTCGTGGATGCGCTCTCGGCGACGCCGGAGACGACGGCACGCGAGTACGGCATCGAGGCGACGCCGCGCTGGGACCAGGCCGCGGTTCGCGCGGCGATCGGGCGCGCCGACGTCGTGCTCTCCGGCGGCGGCGGCTTATTTCAGAACGGCACGTCGCTCAAGAGCCTGCTCTATTACGCCGGCATCGTGCGCACCGCGATCCGTGCGGAGACGCCCGCGATGATCTTCGCGCAGTCGATCGGGCCGCTCGATTTCTGGGGCAAGCAGACCGTCAAGGAGTGCTGCAAGGGGCTCGCTGCGGCGACCGTTCGCGATGAGAAGTCGCGTGGCGTGCTCGTGCCGCTCGTGCCCGTGGCCGTCGAGCGCAGCGCGGATCCGGTCTTCCTGTACGAGCTGCCGGCCGAGGCGCCTGCGGCCGACGATCCGCTCGCCGGGATCGCGGAGCCGCTCGTGATCGCATGCGTGCGCAAGACGGCGCATACCGCCGACGGCACGGCGGCGCTCGCGGCGGCGTGCGATCGACTCGCCGAGAAGCACGGCGCGCGCGTCGCGTTCGTCTCGTTCGGTGGCGTCGCCGACGCGGAATCGGCGACGCTCATCATCCGCAAGTGCCGCTCTAAACCGATGCTCGTTCCGCTCGACGGGCTCGACGCGATCGCCCGCGCGATCTCGCGTGCGACGATGGTCATCGGCGTCCGGCTGCACGCGCTGATCCTGGCGATCCGCTTCGGCGTCCCCGTGCTCGCGGTGCCGTACGATCCGAAGATCACGGGGCTCCTCGCTGACTGCAACTATTCGCTGCCGCCGCTCTGGACGCCCGGCACGCGCTCGCCGCGCGCGCAGATCGAGTCGCTCGTCGACGACGCCTGGGCCCGTCGCGGCGAGCTGGCCGCCGTTCTCCGCGCGGCGGCCGCCGAGCAGCGCAAGCGTGCCGGCCGTAGCTTCGAGATCGCCGCCTCGCTCATCGGCTGACGACGTAGAGCGAAATCGACTTGGAATCTACTCGGGTCCGTTCTGTAATCGAGTAGATTCCGTTGCCGTTGCCATTACCGGCGTTCGAAATGCCGATGTCTCGAGATCGTTCCGCGCTGTCATAACGCTCGATCGCGGCGGGCGTCGCGACGAGCTCGAAGTCGCCCGACCGTCTTCGCGATGAATCGGGACGAGAGGAGCGGTAGCTCCTCGTCGCTCGCTCGTCGCTTGTCGCTCGTAGAGACCGCCCGATCCTCTTTAAGTTAGAGGCGGGATAATCTGTTCGTGACCCCTTCGGCCGACATGCTACACTGCAACCAGAATTATCCGTTGGGGGAAGGCATGACCGCTTCGACCACAGCGCCAGTCCGGCTAAACTTCGACGATTACGTGCTTTATACGGAGAGCCACCCTGACGACGCCTTCGAGTTGGTGGACGGAGCGATTTACAAGTTGGCCCCTGAAGGCGATCCCCACGCACGTACGCGTTCGGCGATACAATTGTTTCTCTCTGATACGCTCGATCGTAAGCGCTTTACGCCGTATACCGAAATGTCGTTTTCAGCCCCGGGCTGGGTCGATGGTCCGCGACCGGATAATCTCGTGGCCCAGGGTCCCTGGATGGTCGATGGTCAGATCGCCGAGCGCCCAACGGCCGTGGACATTCTTCTCGTCATCGAGGTGTCATCCACGTCACGCCCAAAGGACGAGAAGCGTTCGAAACTTTACGCCCGACTCGGCATTCCAGAGTATTGGCTGGTGGATCTCAGCGCTGCTACGGTGGTCTCGCAATCGCGTCCAGTCAACGGCGGCTACGAAGTGAGCCGGGCATGGTCGCGCGGAGAGATAGCTGAGTCGACTGCGGTGAATGGACTCCGAGTAGATATCGGTTTTCTCCTTCAGTTGGCGGGGCAGTGACCCGAGTTCAACCTCGACCGCAACCGTCACACGATCGCGCTCACCATGAGGGTAGCGGGCAACATCGTCGATCGGCTGCAGCATTCGTCGGTCGTCGATTTCATCGATTTTGCGACGATTTGGCCGAATGTCTTTAACGTTGGTGACGTCGCGATCACGCTTGGGTCGATCATGTTGATCAGCTCGGTCTTCAATGGTCGATCTCGAGCTTGTCGTGCGTCGCGCACCTGACGGTTGCGACGAGGATGACGCCTGCCGGCTCGTCTCGAACCTCGTACGCTCGATGGCGACGAAAGATGCGGGTGCGCGCGATTATCGCGCGACGTTGAACCTGCCGAAGACCGACTTTCCGATGAAGGCCGACCTGCCGGCGAAGGAGCCCGCGCGCGTGGCCTGGTGGGCCGAGCACGCGGTGTACGAGCGGCGGCTTGCGGCCAATGAGAGGAACCCGCAGTGGATCCTCCACGACGGACCGCCGTACGCCAACGGCGACCTGCACATGGGGCACTTCGTCAATCGCGTCCTCAAGGACGTCTTCGTGAAGGCGCATTTGCTCAGCGGCGCGTGGGCGAAGTTCGTCCCGGGCTGGGACATGCACGGGCTGCCGATCGAATTCGAGACCCTCAAGCACCTCGCGCTCGACTTCCATCGCGTCGATCCGATCGAATTGCGGGCGAAGTGCCGGGAGCGCGCGGAGTATTGGCTCGACAAGCAGCGCGCGACGATCCTGCGGATGGGCGTCCTCGGCGAGTACGCGCATCCCTATCGCACGATCGACAAGGAGTTCGAGGCGACGATCGTCGCGACGCTCGGCGATCTCGCGGCGGAAAAGCAGCTGTATAAGGGCCTGCGCGCCACGCTCTGGTGCATGCGCGACGAAACGGCGCTCGCCGAGGCCGAGATCGAGTACAAGGACCGCGTGTCGCCCTCGATCTACGTCCGCTTCGCCGCGGACGGCGCGCAGTGCGCCGATCTGCGCGCGCGCTTCGGCGCGGCGGGCGAGGGCGACGACGAGGTGCCGCTCGCGATCGTCATCTGGACGACGACGCCGTGGACCTTGCCCGCCAACGTCGCGATCGCCGTGAAGCCCGAGGCGCCGTATGCGCTCGTGCGCGCGACGCACGGCGACGGCCGGCGCGAGGATCTCGTCGTCGCCGAGGCGCTCGTCGAGCACGTCGTCGGGAAGCTACGCGCGGGCGGCGCGGAGATCGCCGCGACCGAGCGGCTCGCGCTTGCGGATGGCTCGGGACTGGTCGGCGCGCACGTGCGCCATCCGTTCCTGGACCGCGACTCGGCCGTCGTCGGCGCCGAGTACGTCGAGCTCGACACCGGGACGGGTGCCGTGCACACCGCGCCAGGCCACGGTGCGGACGACTTCGACACGGGCCGGAAGTTCGGCTTGCCGGTGCTCTCGCCCGTCGATGCGGCCGGGCGCTTCACGCGCGACGGCGGCGGCGCCTATGCCGCCGAGTTCGTCTTTGACGCCAACCCCAAGATCGTTGCGGACCTGCGCGCGAGCGGCGCGCTCGTCGCGCTCGATGAGTACGCGCACTCGTATCCGCATTGCTGGCGCTGCAAGCAGCCCGTGATCTTCCGCGCGACGTCGCAGTGGTTCATCTCGATGGATCGCAACGATCTGCGCACGCGGATCGAGAAGAAGATCCCGGAGGTCGCGTGGTTCCCCGCGTGGGGCGAGAACCGCATGTTGCAGATGATCGAGAACCATCCCGAGTGGTGCGTCTCGCGCCAGCGCACCTGGGGCACGCCGATCCCGGCGGTGCAGTGCGCCGACTGCGGCGAGTCGTTCCTCGATCCCGCCGTCGCGCGCACGGCGGCGCAGGTGTTCCGCGAACGCGGCGAGCCCGGCCGCAACGCCTCCGACCTGTGGTGGACGGAGCCCGTCGCAACGTTCGTCCCAGCGGGAACGACGTGCCCGCGCTGCACGGGCACGTCGTTCGTCAAGGAGTTCAACATCGTCGACATCTGGTTCGAGTCGGGCGTGACGCATCGCGCCGTGCTCGAGCCGCGCGGCATGCATTGGCCCGCGGACCTCTATCTCGAGGGCGGCGATCAATACCGCGGCTGGTTCCGCAGCAACATCGTCACCGCGGTCGCGACGAAGGGCACGCCGCCGTACAAGGCGGTCGTTTCGACGGGCTGGGTCGTCGACGCGGAGGGCCACGCGATGCACAAGTCGGCGGGCAACTACATCGCTGCGACCGATGGCATGCAGAAGTACGGCGCGGACGTCTTGCGACTGTGGGTCGCGTCGGTTGAGTTTACGGCGGACATGCGGCTCGGCGAGGTGTTGCTCGGTGCGGTCTCACAGGTGTATCGCAATCTGCGCAATCGCTTCCGGATGATGCTCGGGCTCGTCGCCGATCTGCGGCCGGAGGACCTCGTGCCGCGCGCGGAGCTCGCTCCTCTCGACGCGCTCGCGCTTGCAAAGCTCGACGATCTCGCATACCGCGTGCGCGAGGCGTACGACGCGTACCGCTTGCACGACGCGTATCTCGCGCTCGTCGAGTTCGATGCGAGCGACCTCTCGAGTTTCTATCTCGACGGGCTCAAGGACCCGCTCTATTCCGGCAACGCGGGCGGCGCGCGTCGCCGCAGCGCGCAGACCGCGGTCTTCGGGATCCTCGAGTCGCTCTGCGCGCTGCTCGCGCCGATTCTTTCGTTCACCACCGAAGAAGTCTGGCAGTCGCTTTCGCCCGAGCTGCGCGCCGGCCGCGAGAGCGTCTTCGATCTCGAGTTGCCGCGCGGCAGCGCCCGCGGGGCGGCCGAGTTGACCGAGCTGCGAACCTGGGACCTCGTGCGCGGCCTCCGCGCGAAGGTCGCGGCGAGTGAGGGCCCGCGCGACTTCGCGACGCAGGCGACGATCGGCGCGAGCCTCACGGACGGGCTCGCGCTCGGCGCGCTCGGCGATACGTTACGCGAGGCGCTCGTCGTGTCGCAGCTCGATCTGGCGGTCGACGGCGACGCGGTCGACGGCGCGCCGAAGCTCGTGATCGCACCGGCCGACGGCGCGAAGTGCGCACGCTGCTGGAAATATCGCGAGCTCGGCGCTCTGCCCGCGCACCCGACGATCTGCGGCCCCTGCGCCGAAACGGTCGACGTGTTCGAGGCCGCCCGGTAACCGTCGGCAACGGGCCGCCGGTACCGAAGATGAACGGTCGCCCCCTCCTTCCCGGCCGTTGCTATGCCGCGGTACGCTGCGGCGGGGCCATGAACTCCGGCCCGACGGGTTCCTTCACGCATCCGTCGATGATGCGATCGATCTCGCCCATCGTCGCGGCGTCGATCGTGAATCCCATCGAGCCGGGAATTGCCTCGAGCTGCGAGGGCTTCCGCGCGCCCCAGAGCGCGACGCCGACGCCCGGCTGTTCGAGGATCCAGCGCACGGCGAGATCGATCACGCGCTTGCCGTAGCGTTCCTGCGCGAGCGCGTCGAGCTTTTCGACCGCGTCGAGGTAGTGCGAGAAGCGCGGCTCTTGGAATTTCGGATCGTTCTGACGCAGATCGTCGCCCTGATACACGCGATCGCGCTTCGTCGTCCCCGAGAGCAGGCCGCGGCAGAGTGCGCCGTAGGTCAGCCCGACGATGCCGTGCTTCGCGCCGTACGGAAGGATGTCGCGCTCCGCTTTGCGCTCGAAGAGATTGAACGGTGGCTGCGAAGTGTGCAACGGCGCGACCGTCGCGAAACGCTCCATCTGCTCGACGGAATAATTGCTGACGCCGATCGCGCGGATCTTACCCGCGTCGAGCAAGGCCTTCATGGCGCCCGCCGTCTCCTCGATCGGGACGAGCGGATCGGGCCAATGGATCTGATAGATGTCGATATAGTCGGTCTGCAAGCGGCGCAGCGAATCTTCGATCTCTTTTTCGACGCGCGCCTTCCGGCCGTCGCGCGTGACCTTCCCGTCCTCGTCCCAGTTCAGCGCGCACTTCGTCGCGACGACTGCCTTCGCGCGCCGGCCGCCGGCAAGCGCCCGGCCGACGATCTCCTCGGAATTGCCGTAGCCGTACACCGCGGCCGTATCGAAGAGCGTGATCCCCATGTCCTGCGCCGCGTGAATCGTTGCGATCGCCTCGGATTCATCGGTCCCGCCCCACATCCAGCCGCCGATCGACCACGTCCCGAGACCCACGCGCGACGCGCGGATCCCGGCCTTGCCGATGGTCACGTACTCCATCTCATTGTTCATACGGCGATCCTTCCCGGATCATCGTCAGTTTGAGCCCACGCCGAACTTGAAGATCGTCTGCGACTCGAACGTTTGGCCCGGTTTGAGCTCGGTCGTCGGAAACGCCGGCTGGTTCGGCGAGTCGGGGAAGTGCTGCGTCTCGGCGGTCCAGCCGTCCGTCTGGCGGTAGATCTTACCGCCCTTGCCGACCTCGGCGCCGACGAGATAGTTCCCGGAGTACACCTGCACGCCCGGCTGGTCCGTGATGACGTCGACGGTGCGGCCGCTGGCGGGATCGTAGCCGTGCACGGCGAGGCTCGGCGGCGAGCCCATCTTCCGGTCGAGGACCCAGTTGTGATCGTAGCCGTGCGTGATCAGCAGCTGCTCGTTGTCGTCGCGGATGCGAGCGCCGATCGCCGTCGGCGTGCGGAAGTCGAACGGCGTTCCCGCCACCGGCTGCACGCCCGCGTTGGGAATCGACGTCGCGTCGACCGGCGTGTAGCCCGTAGCGGGAATCGTCAGCACCTGTCGCATCACGTCGCCCGACGACTCGCCGGCGAGATTGAAGTAGGTGTGGTTCGTGAGGTTGAGGATCGTGTCGGCGTCGGTCGTCGCGCGATACGCGATGTGTAGCGCGTTGTCGTCGCCGAGTGAATACGTCACGGCCACCGCGAGGCGGCCGGGATATCCCTGATCGCCGCTCGGACTCACGAGCGTGAGCGCGAGCTTCGCCACGCCGCCCGCATCGCTGCTCGTCGCGTTCCAGACGAGCTTATCGAAGCCGCGGATACCGCCGTGCAGGGCGTTGGGCGGATTGTTGACCGCGAGCTGATAGGCGCGACCGTCCAGCGTGAACCGGCCGTTCGCGATGCGATTGCCGAATCGGCCGATCAGCGCCCCGAAGTACGTCCCCGCCTCTTTCTCGTAGCCCGCGAGATTCTTGTAACCGAGCACGACGTCGGCCATCGCGCCGCTGCGATCGGGCACGTCGATCTCGTGAATGATCCCGCCGTACGACAGGATCTTCACGGTCATGCCGTGCGCGGAGCGCAACGTGTACATGTCGACGGCGACGCCGCCGGCGGTGATGCCGAACGAGCTCTTCTGGATCGTCGCGGCCTGCGAGGCGAGCGGCGCGGTGGCGAGGGCGGCGGCTGCGGCCGCGGTGAGAAGACGACGCATGACTACTCCTTCGATGATGCGGGGATCTCGGTCGGCTTCGCCGCCCCGAGCCCCGACTTGACGGTGCGCACGAGCTCGTCTTCGCTCGTCTCCGACGTGGCGACGTCGAGGACGATTTCGCCCGCGAAGAGGAAGTTGATCCGGTCGCAGACCTGAAAGATCTGCGCGTAGTTGTGCACGATCAGGATGATCGCGACGTCGCGCCGGCGCCGCACCTCCTGCACGAGATCGAGCACGAGCGAGCCCTCGCGCACGCCGAGCGCCGCGAGCGGCTCGTCCATGATGAGCAGCTTCGGATCGGACTGCATGGCGCGCGCGACGGCGATCGATTGCCGCTGGCCGCCGGAAAGGTCACGCGCGAGCTTCGTCACCGAACCGATGTGGATGCCGAGCTCCTCGAGATATGCGCGCGCCTTCGCGCGCATCGTCTTCTCGTCGGTGAGCGGGAAGCCGAGGACGCGCCGGATCGGCTCTCGGCCGAGGAACATGTTCTGCGCGACGGAGAGGTCGTCGATGAGCGCGAGATCCTGATAGACCGTCTCGACGCCGTATGTGCGCGCCTGTGTCGGCGAGGTGAAGTCCACGGGCTTGCCATCCCAGTACAGCTGGCCCGTCGTTGGACGGTGAAAGCCCGCGAGGATCTTGATGAACGTCGACTTGCCGGCGCCGTTGTCGCCGACGAGCCCGAGCACCTCGCCCTTCTTGAGCGTGATGTCGAGCCCGCGGAGAACGGCCGTCGGACCGTAGCTTTTCTTGACGCGTTCGGCGCGCACGAGCTCCGGAGCGTCGGCACCGAGCGGCGGAACGTCGACGGTGATCTCGGTCATGCGCGACTCGATGTCTGCGAGAGCGCCCGGAGGCGGATGTTGAGGACCATCGCGGCGATGATCGCGAGCCCGAGTGGGATGTCGGAGAAGCCGGCCTGCGCGCCGACGAGCGGCAGCCCGTTGTTGAGCGACGAGACGACGAAAGCGCCGAGCAGCGCGCCGATGATCGTGCCGCTGCCGCCGAAGAGCGACGTGCCGCCGATGACGGCCGCCGCGATCGCGTAGAGCGTGAGCGTGTTATCACCCGCCGACGGGTCGATCGAGCCGCTCGCGCACGATTCGACGATCCCGGCGAAGCCCGCGAGCAGGCCCATGATCACGAAATTGAGGATTTTTGTCTTGCTGGTCTTGATCCCGATCTCGCGCGACGCGAGCATGTTGCTGCCGACCGCGATCGTGTGCAGCCCGAAGCGCGTCCGGCGCAGCACGACGGTGAGCACGAAGACCGCGAAGAGCAGCCAGCCGAACGGCGCGTAGCCGCTGAGCGTGCCGACGTGCAGCTGCCCCGAGCCGAGCACCGTGTCGACCCAGCCCTTCGGCGTGCCCACGGGCTGGCTGTGACTCGCGGTGAGGGTGATGCCGTTGAGGAGGAAGAGCATGCCGAGCGTCGCGATGAGCGACGGCACGCCGAGCCGCACGGTGATGAAGCCGTTGATCGCGCCGATGATCGCGCCGCCGAGCAGCGCGACGAGGATGGCGACGGGCCAGATGAGCCCCGCGTCCCACGCCCAATATGCGAGGAACGGCACGGTGGAATAGACCTTCGCGGCCGAGAGATCGATCTCGCCCGTAATCATCAGCATCGCCTCGCCGACCGCGAGCAGGCCATACTGCGCGGTGCTCGCGAGCAGCACCGGCACCTCGCTCGTGAGGAACGCGCCGTTGAGGATCTGGAAGACGATCGCGACGATGATCGCGACGGCGAATATCCCCGTCTCGGGATAGCGCGACGCAACGCGGACGATGCCGCCGACGCCGCCGCCGCCGCTCGAGCGCGGCTCGGCGGCCGCTGCGGCTCCGCTCATTTGCCTTCGAAGCGGCTGGTGCCGGCGAGGTACGGTGCGACGTTGTCCTTCGTCACGAACTTCAGACCCGTATCGACGTCGGCGGGCGACATCAGGGTGCCGGACTTCTTGTAGAGGTAAAGCTCGAGCACCGGAAAGTAGCCTTGCAGATAGGGCTGCTGATCGATCGCGAAGCCGAGGTCGCCGCTCTCGATCGCGGCCAGTGTCCCGGGCAGCAGGTCGAAGCCGCCCGTTGCGATCTTCTTCTTTGCGAAGTCGTACTTTTTTGAGATGATCCCGATGCCTTCGGTCGTGCCGCCGTCGACGGCGAACATGCCCTTCACGTCGCGGTGGCCGAGATAGTAGGACTCGACCGTCGAGTGTTCTTGTGCGACCAGCGCGCCCGAGGCGATCTGCTCGTACGTGATGTGCTTGCCCGACTTCTTGATCGCGTCGATCGCGCCGTCGATGCGCGGCTGAATGTTGAGCGAGCCGGGCGTCGCGATGAAGAGGCCGACGTGGCCGCCGCCCGGCAGCGCGTCGACGATGCGCTTGCCCATCAGCTGACCCGAGACGAAGAGATCCTGGCCGATGTAGGCGAGCCGCTTGTCGTTGCTGTTCTTCGGGGCGTCCGCGTTGTAGGAGACGACGGGGATGCCGGCCGCGATCGCCTGCGAGATCGGCGCGTCGAAGGCGTGTGCGTCGACGATCGCGACCGCGATGCCGTCGGCCTTGTTGTTGACGGCCGTCTGGACCGCACGCGTCATTTCGCTGACGTTGCTGTTTTGCGAGCCCGTCCACTGATACGAGCAGCCCACGAGCGCGCACGCGTCGGCGGCGCCATACTGCGTCGCCGTGAAGAACGGATTCGTCGTGACGTGGTTGACGAACGTGAACCGATACCCCGCGTGTTCGCCGCCGCCGCCGCCGGCGCCGGGCGAGCCGCCGGTCGCGGCATCGCCGTCGCGGCCGCCGCGGCACGCCGCGAGCGTCGCCGCGAGGCCCGCGCCGCCGATGAGCGCCGCGCGGCGTGAGACGCTCGCTAGAGTCTTGAGATCCGCCATGAGTACCGTCCTTGACTCGGGTCCGTCCGGAACTGGACGGAGAACTCCTAGCCGTCGTGCCCATTTCGAGAAGAAACTAAGTTTTCGCCTTGGCGGCGTTCACGAAGCCGTAACCGGCCAGGCGATCTCCCGACATCTCGACCCGCCATCATCGGGCCATGGACGGAATCGATCTCATGGCGAGCGCGATGCGCGCCGCGAAGACGCGGCTCGACGTCGCCGCGACGAATCTCGCGAACGTCTCCACCGGCGGCTTCCATAAGCGGCTGACGCACGCGAGGCTCGACGCGCGCGGCATGACGCTCCGCACCTCGGACGACGCGACCGCGGGCTCGCTCAAGCACACGGGCCGCGCGTTCGACCTTGCGATTGCGGGCCCGGGGTCGTTGACGGTCCGCGACGCCTCGGGTACCGAGCGCACCGTGCGCTCCGCGTCGTTCGAGCGCGACGCGCGCGGCCGGCTCGTCGACGATCGCGGCGGCGCGCTCCTGGGGGCGCACGGCCCCCTCGTCGTCTCGGCCGACGCGACGATCGACGCGCAAGGGAACGTCGTCGATCGCGATCGCGTGGCCGGGCGCGTGAAGCTGCCCGCCAACGCGACGCTCGAGAGCGGTTTTCTCGAGGGCTCCAACGTCGACCCGATCGGCGAGATGGTCGACGTGCTCGGCGCGCAGCGGGCGTTCGAAACGGCGCAGAAGGCGCTGACCGCGATCGACGAGACGCGTCAGAAGAATGCCTCCGACGTCGCCCGGATCGCCTCGTGAACCGCGCGATGTTCGCGGCCGCCACGGGCATGGCCGCGCAGCAGAAGCAGCTCGACGTGGTCGCCGACAATCTCGCCAACGCCGACGTCCCGGGCTTCAAGGCCGCGCAGGCGACGTTCGCGGCGCTCGGCGGCGACGCGCAGCTCGGCACGGTCGCGACCGGCACGCGTCAGATCTTTTCCGCCGGCAAGCTCGAGAGGACGGGCGGCGCCTTCGACGTTGCAATCGACGGGGCGGGGTTCTTCCGGCTCGAGCGCGGCGCGCAGCACGCCTACACGCGCGCGGGGTCGTTCGCTCGTGCGAGCGACGGCACGCTACGCAATCCCGATGGCTGGCGACTCGCCGGCGTGAAGATTCCCGCGCACGCGACGACGGCCTCCGTCGCGGGTGACGGCCGCGTCACGGGCGACGCCGACGGCAAGCACGGCGTCGCGTTCGGCACGATCCGACTCGCGGCGTTCGACGCGCCCGAGCGTTTGCGGCCGATTGGATCCGCGCTCTTCGCCTCGACGCCGAGCTCGGGCATCGCGCACGCGCTCGCCGCGGGTGGCGATCGCCAGCCGAAAATCGCGTTCGGCATGCTCGAGAAGAGCAACGTCTCCATCATCGAGTCGATGATGGCCATCCTCGCCGCGCAGCGCGCGTACGAAGCGAATTCGAAAGGAGTGCAAGCCGCCGATGAGATGCAGCGCATCGCCAATAATCTGCAACGGTCATAAAGCGATTGAACGTTCCGATGCCCGGGAGGTCGCCGCGCAGTTCGATGCGATGCTGATGCAAGCGGCCTTCGCGCCGCTTGCGAAAGCACTCGGATTTTACGGCGACGCGGTCGTCGGGTCCGTCTCGCGCAGCGTCGCCGAACACGAGCACGGCGGGCTCGCCGCATCGCTCGAGCGCGAGCTCGCCCTCGGCGGAAAGCGATGAGCCGCCCCGAGCGCGAGCAGCAGATCCGCGAGCTGCTCCCGATCGTCCGCCAGATCGCACGCCGGGTGCGCGCCGTCGTCGGCGCGGCCGATTTCGACGACCTCGTCGGCGACGGCTCGATCGGCCTCGTTCGCGCCGTCGATACCTTCGATCCGGCGCGCGGCACGCAGCTCGAGCTCTACGCGCGTCGGCTCGTGCTCGGCGCGATGCTCAACGGGATCCGGCGCAGCGACCCGGTCTCCGAGCGCGTCCGCCGGACGCTACGACGCGTCGAGGCGCGCCGCTTCGAGCTCGCCCAGCAACGCGGCACGCTGCCGACGTTCACCGAGCTCGAGCGCGAGGATCCCGCGCTGCGCCGCGCGCGGACCTCGGCGTACCGGCAGGCCGCGCTCTCGCTCGACGCGCCGCTGGGACGCGTCTCCGATCCGCTCGCCGATCGCACGGCCGATCCCGCCGCCCGATCGGTTGAAGCCGAGCGCGCGCGGCAATTGCGAGAGGCGGTCGCACTTCTCCCCGAGCGCGAGCGGCGCATCGTCGGCATGCACTATGCCTCCGGGCTCACGTTGCTCGCGATCAGCAAACGCATGGCCGTCTCGCCGCAGCGCGTTTCGCAGCTCCATCTGAGCGCGCTCGGCCGGATGCGCCGGACCTTCGCGGAATGAGGCCGCGCGCGCTCGCGGGCGACGTCGCGCCGCCGGTCGAGCGTAACGGCGCGGCGGTCGATCCGTCGCTCGCGCTCGCGCCGGTACCGGAGGATTCCGATGACCGGTGGGGCGGCGGGCATCGGCTGCCGGGCGACCATCCCGCGTGGATGCGCGATACGCTCTCGCTCTCAGCGCGAGCGCGCGCGCTGCTCGCGAAGGTCAAGCCGGTCGCGATCCGCGTGATCGCCGCGTGGGAGCACCGCGCGCGGACGATCGTCCTCGGCCGCTCGCGGCTCTCCGTCGACGCGAGCGGGTCGTATCGGCTGGACTAGCGTTTGAAACGCACGCTCGCTGAGGCCAAGCGAACGTCGGCTGCGCTCGTCGCCGCCCAAATTTTCGGGGGCGAGGCTCGATTGCCCGAGTTCTCGGAGGCGAGGCTTGCCGCCGGTCCGGGAAAGCGGTACTCGAGAGGCGTGGCTCGGCGCTACGCCGACTGCGCCGGCCGCCGCGAATGCGACGGCTCGCCGTCAGAGGAGTTCACCCGTGCCCATCGCTCCGATGAAGCAGATCATCGACCGCGCCTTCAACGAGCGGTATGGTGTCGCCGCGATCAACGTCTTCAACGATCTCACCCTCGAGGCGGTTCTGACCGCCGCGCAGGAGCTGCGCGCGCCGCTCATCGTGCAGACGTCCGCCAAGACCGTCAAGCAGTACGGCCCGGGCGTCATCATCGCGATGTTCCGGGCGATGACCGACCGGATCGACGTCCCAGTCACGCTCCACCTCGACCACTGTCCCGACCGGGCGGTGATCTCGACGTGTCTGAAGGCCGGCTGGAATTCGGTGCTCTTCGATGCGCACGAGCTTTCCGTCGAGGAGAACCGGCGGCAGACGATCGAGGTGGTCGCCGAGGCGCACGCGGCGGGCGCCGCGGTGGAGGGCGAGATCGAGGGCATCGAGGGCGTCGAGGACGGCCTGGGCTCCGACGAGGCGCCGACGCTGCAGCCGCTCGGCGTTGCGCTCGACTTCATCCGCGCGACGGAGATCGACTGCTTCGCGCCCGCCATCGGCAACAAGCACGGCACCTATAAGCGCGAGCCGAAGCTCGATGCGAATCGCGTGACCGACCTCGTCGCCGCGGAGCCGATCCCGATGGCGCTTCACGGCGGCACCGGCCTCACGCCCGAGCAGTTCCACGATCTCATCGCGCGCGGCTGCTCGAAAGTGAACATCTCGACCGCGATGAAGATCGCCTACATCCAGGCGAATCGCGAGTTCCTCGAGGCCAATCCGAACAACTGGGATCCGCCGTCGCTCTTGAAGCACGTCCTCGCCGCGTGCAAGAAGACGGCCGCCGATCACATCGCGCTCTTCGGCGGCGCGGGCAAAGCCGCATGAACGCGCTGATCTTCGATTGCGACGGCGTGCTCGCCGACACGGAGCGCGACGGCCATCTCGTCGCATTCAACGCGACCTTCGAGGAGCTCGGGCTGCCGCTGCGGTGGTCGAACGATCGCTACGGTGAGAAGCTCGCGATCGGCGGGGGCAAGGAGCGCTTTGCAAGCGAGCTGTCGCCGGAGTTCCTGGGACGAGTCGGGATCGCGGATGACGACGCGACGAAGGCGGCGCTCGTCGCTCGCGTGCACGAGCGCAAGACGGAGCGCTTCAAGGGGCTCGTCGCGGCGGGCGAGCTCACGCCGCGCTCCGGCGTCGCACGGCTCGCGCGTGACGCTGGTGAGCGGGGCTGGCGGCTCGCGGTCGCCTCGACCTCCGCCGAAGCGTCGGTCCGGTCGGTGCTGCGGCTCGCGATGGGCGACGAGCTCGCGAGTGCCTTTGCGGTGTTCGCGGGCGACGTCGTGCCGAAGAAGAAGCCCGCGCCCGACATCTACCTGCTCGCCGCGGAACGGCTGGGCGTCGATCCGGGCGACGCGGTCGTGGTCGAGGATTCACGCAACGGCCTCGTCGCCGCGACGGGCGCGAAGATGCGGTGCGTCGTAACGCTCAGCACCTTTACCATCGGCGAGGACATGACCGAGGCGACGCTCGTGGTGAGCGCGCTCGGCGACCCGGGCGGCGAACGTTCGGTCGTGAAGCGAAATCGGTCGGATCGGCCGGTCGGCGATTACGTCAGCTACGAGAACCTGCAGGCCGTGCTCGCCGCCCCGGCGTTCGCGGTCCGCGCGTAAGGAGAAGGCTTGGACGCGAAGCACGGTTCGGTCGCGGAGATCGACAAGATCGTCCGCGCGATGGCGACGGTCGCCGTCGAGAACGAGAAATACTTCGGCGACCTCGACGCCGTCGTCGGCGACGGCGATTTCGGCTACTCGCTCGCGCGTGGCTTTGAAGTCGTCCTCAAGGATCTCGATTCGTACGACGCCTCGACGCCCGCCGCGCATCTCAAAAAGATCGCCTCGACCGTCATCTCGAAGGTCGGCGGCACCTCCGGGCCGCTCTGGGGCACCGCGTTCCTGCGCGCCGCGGGCGTCGCGGGCGACAAGACGGAGCTCACCGCGCACGACGCCGTCGCGATGCTGCGCGCCGGTGCGCTTGGGATCGGAGAGCGCGGCAGATCCGGGGTCGGCGACAAGACGCTTTTGGACGCGCTGCTCCCGGCGACGGACGCGCTCGGCGCGGCCCTCGACGCGGGCGACGCCGTGCCGCACGCGCTCGCGCGCGCTGCCGACGTCGCCGAATCGAGTGCCGAGCAGACCAAGACCATGCTCGCGAAGCGTGGTCGCGCGTCGTATTCCGGCGAGCGCAGTATCGGCTCGGTCGACGCGGGCGCCGTCGCCGTCGGCCACATGTTCCGCGCCGTCAGCGATGCGTACGCTCGTGAAGGAAACCGCTCATGAAAATGTTCGTCAACGACCCGCAGCAGTTCGTGCCCGAGATGCTCAAGGGCATCGCGCTCGCGAACCCCGACACCCTCAGGTACGTTCCGGAATACAACCTGATCATGCGCAAGGACGCGCCGTCGGAAGCGAAGGTCTCGATCGTGCAGGGCTCGGGCTCGGGTCACGAGCCCGCGCACGTGATGATCGTCGGCAAGGGGATGCTCGATGCGGCGTGCCCCGGCAACGTGTTCGCGGCGCCGCCGACCGACTTCGTCACCGAGACGACGAAGCTCCTGAACTCGAAGATGGGCGTGCTGCACATCGTCAACAATTATACGGGCGACCGGCTCGCGTTCGAGATGGCGAAGGAGATGTCGGAAGCCGACGGCATCCGCGTCGAAACGGTATTCGTCGACGACGACGTCTCGGTCAAGGACTCGCTCTACACCATCGGCCGGCGCGGCGTCGCTGGCAACTTCTTCGTGATCAAAGCGGTCGGCGCCGCAGCGGAGCACGGCGCGAGTCTCGACGAGCTCGTGAAGCTCGCGAACCGCGTCAACGGCGTGACGCGCACGATGGGCATGGCGTTGACCTCATGCACACCGCCCGCGAAGGGTTCGCCGCTTTTCGAGCTCGGCGACGACGAGATCGAGATGGGCATCGGCATCCACGGCGAGCCCGGCCGCCGTCGCGAGAAGATGATGGCCGCCGATGCGATCGTCGACGAGCTTCTCGAAGCCGTCGTCTCGGATCTGCCGTTTCAGAAGGGCGACCGCGTCGCGCTCATGATCAACGGTCTCGGCGGCACGCCGATCAGCGAGCTCTATCTGCTGTACGGTCACGCGCACGAGGAGCTCGAAAAGCGCGGCATGACGGTCGTGAAGAATTACGTCGGTGAGTACTGCACGTCGCTCGACATGGCCGGCTGCTCGCTCACGCTCGTCAAGCTCGACGACGGGCTCCTCGACCTCCTAAACGCGCCCGCGGAGATCGCGATCCGCACGTTCTGATCGGCAAGCGCGGGTAGCGTGTCGCGCGCTACCTGCGAACGCGGGCAATCGGGTTCAGCCGTCGATCAGTTCGATACGATTGCCAAACGGATCTGCCGTATAGCAGCGAATTCTTCCCTCGAGGCGGACGTTGTCAGGGATGATCGGTCGCCCGGCGCGCAGCAGAGCTTCGACAAGCGCCGCGTACTCGCTACAGCGGAACGCGGGGTGCGCCTTGCGAGCAGGCCGGAAATCCGCTTCGACGCCGAGATGCACGACCGCAGCTCCGCTGCGGAACCATACGCCGCCGCGGCCAACGAGTTCCGGCGGTTTCGTACATTCTTCGAAACCGAGAAGATCGACATAAAATGCGCGTGCGTCCGTCTCGCCGCCGGTCGACATTGAGTTGCACATGATCGAGACTCGAAATCACGAAGTACCCTCGGGGCTTCAGTGCATGTTGATGATGAGCCCGGTAATATCTGCGATCTTTTCTGCACCGGCACGCGACGCCTCGAGCACCGCTTCGTGCGAGACGACCGGGTCTTCACCGATCTCGTTCGTTATCAGCGAGATTCCGACGACGCGTAGGCCGAGTGCGCGGGCAGCGATCGTCTCGAGGACCGTCGACATGCCGACGGCGTCGGCGCCCATCGCGCCGATCGCGGCGGCTTCGGCGGGCGTCTCGTACTGCGGGCCGCGCACGCCCGCGTAGACGCCGACGGCGACCGCGGGCAGCGCCGCGAGGATGCTCGCGCGAAGCACCGGATCATAGGCGGCCGTCATGTCGACGAAGCGCGCGTCGCCGAGCGGGAGCGGCGAGGTGCCGGTGAGGTTGAGGTGATCTGCGATGAGCATCGCATCGCCGGCGCGCAGCCCCTCGCGCAAACCGCCCGCGGCGTTCGTGAGGATGACGGTCGTCGCGCCGCACGCGGCCGCGAGGCGAACGAAGAACGCGACGTCGCGTGGCAAGCGGCCCTCATAGAGGTGCGCGCGGCCCGCGAACGCGACGACCGGAACGCCGTCGATGCGCCCGATGCGCGCGATGCCCGCGTGGCCCGCGACGCTCGGCTTCGGTGCGCCGAGCTTCCGATACGGAACGTCGGTGCCGTCAATCCGCGCGAGCGCGGCATCGGCGAGTCCGCTACCGAGCACGATCGCAACGCGCGGCGGCCACGCGCCGGCCGCGGCGCGCCGCAGCCGCCGGACGCCCTTCACGCAGGCGTGCGGTCGAGCAGATCGCGGCCGGTCATCTCCGGCGGCGTCGCGAGTCCGAGCAGCGGCAGGAGCGTCGGCGCGACGTCGCCGAGCGCGCCGTCGGAGAGCGTGCCGAGCGCGTCGCCGTCTGCGACGAGCACGAACGGCACGAGGTGCGTCGTGTGCGCGGTGAGCGGCGAGCCGTCCGCCGCGACCTTATCTTCGGCGTTGCCGTGGTCGGCCGTGATCGCGAGAATGCCGTCGGCGGCGAGCACGGCGTCGGCGACGCGACCGAGCGCGCCGTCGAGCACGCCGAGCGATGCGACGGTCGCCGCGAAGTCGCCCGTGTGGCCGACCATGTCGGCGTTCGCGAAGTTGAGGACGATGACGTCATGCGCGCGCGCTTCGATAGCGGCGACGGCGGTATCCGCGATCTCGGTCGCGCGCATCGCGGGCGCGAGATCATACGTCGCGACGCTGCGATCGGAGGGCACGAGCGTGCGATCCTCGCGCGCGAACGTCGTTTCGCGGCCGCCGTTGAAGAAATACGTGACGTGCGCGTACTTCTCGGTCTCTGCGAGCCGCAGCTGCGACAATCCGGCGTTCGCGACGATCTCGCCGAACGTCATCGCCTGCGGTCGCGGCCCGAAGAGGACCAGATTCGTCGCGCCCTCGTCGTAGGCGGTCATCGTGGCGAACGTGAGGTCGCCGTAGCGGCGGACGGGGAACGCGTCGAACGCCGGATCGACGAACGCCGCCGTCAGCTCGCGCGCGCGGTCGGGCCGGAAATTGAAGAAGACGACGCCGTCGCCGTCGTCGACGGGCCGCGGGTCGCCGACGACCGTCGGTACCACGAACTCGTCGGATTCCTCGCGCGCGTACGCGGCGGCGAGCGCGGCGGCGGCGGTCGGCGCGCGGTGGGCGGCCTCGCCGCGCGCGATCGCGTCGTAGGCGGGGCGCACGCGCTCCCAGCGCGCGTCGCGATCCATGGCGTAGAAGCGGCCCGCGAGCGTCGCGATCGCGCCCGCGCGGCCGGCCCGTGTCAGATGCGCCTCGAGGCGCGCGAGGTCGGGGCCGAGCGATCGCGGCGCGACGTCGCGGCCGTCGCCGATGATGTGGACGGCGAGCGGTACGCGCGGCGCCGCCGCATCGACGAGCGCGAGCAGATGCGGCAGCGAGCTGTGGACGTTGCCCTCGGAGACGAGGCCCAGGAGATGCAGCGTCCCGCGCGTCGCCGCGACGTGCGCGATCGTCGTTTCGAGCGCGGGCGTGCGCGCGAACGTGCCGCCCGAGAGCGCGTCGTTGATGACGACGAGACCCTGCGGCACGAGCCGGCCGCTGCCGAGATTGATGTGGCCGACCTCGCTATTGCCCATCACGCCATTCGGCAGCCCGACCGCTTCGCCGCTGGCCTGCAGCAGCGAGTGCGGCGCGCGCGCGAGGAGCGCACGATAGCGCGGCATCGGCGCCGCCGCGATCGCATTGCCGCGTTCTTCTGCGCGCGTGCCGAAGCCGTCGAGGATCGCGAGCACGAGCGGCCCGGAGCGCGCGCGCGCCGGTACCGCCGGGCTCACGCTCGCGCCGCGATCGACGCGGGAGCGCTCCGTGCGGCGGCGACGATCGCGGCGAAATCGGCGGCGACGAGGCTCGCGCCGCCGACGAGGCCGCCGTCGATCTCGGGCTGGGCGAGCAGCGCCGCGGCGTTCCCGGGCTTCATGCTCCCGCCGTAGAGGATCCGCGTGTCGGCGAGTTCCGCCCGGCAGGCGCGGATCTCGCCGATCGTCGCGTTCGCGTTCTCGGGGGAATCCGTCTTACCGGTGCCGATCGCCCAGATTGGCTCGTAGGCGACGACGCAGCGCGCGAGCGCGTCGCCCGGCACGCCGTCGAACGCCGCGATCGTTTGGTGCCGAAGCTTTTGGCGCGCGGCGCCGGCATCGTGCTCGGCCTCCGTCTCGCCGACGGCGACGATCGGCACGAGCCCGCACGCGAGCGCGGCCTTCACCTTCGCGTTGACTGCGGCGTCGGTCTCGCCGAAATATTCGCGCCGCTCGGAGTGGCCGAGAATGACGTGCGTGACGCCGAGCTCGAGGAGCATCGGGGCCGCGATCTCGCCCGTATACGCACCCGACTCGTGCGCGTCCATCGTCTGCGCGCCGAGCGAGATCGCCGAACCCCGGACGATCGCGCCGACCGGCTCGAGCGCCGTGAACGGCGGCGCCGCGACGATATCGACGCTCGGTGCCGCGGGCATCGCGACGAGCGCGCGCGCGAGCCCCGTCGCGAAGGCATGCGTGCCGTTCATCTTCCAGTTCGCCGCGATCATCGGCCGACGAGTCGGCATCAGGCTCGGGCCACTCCCCGCGCGGACGCCTCGAGTGCCGCGATGCCCGGGAGCATCTTGCCCTCGAGGAACTCGAGCGTCGCGCCGCCGCCCGTCGAGACGTGCGTCATCTTCTCCGCGAAGCCGAGCTCGGCAGCAGCCGCAGCCGCGTCGCCGCCGCCGACGACCGTCGTCGCGCCGCGGCTCGTCGCCTCGGCCATCGCCTTGCCGACCGCGCGCGTTCCGCCGCGATACGACGCCTTCTCGTAGACGCCCATCGGGCCGTTGAAGACGATCGTCTTCGCGTCGCGCAGCACCGCGGCGTAGGCCTCGGCCGTCTTCGGGCCGATGTCGAGGATCATCCGCCGGCCGACCTCGGCGAGTGGGACCGCCTGCGCCTCGTCGTCCGCATCGAACGACGTCGAGACGACGGCATCGGTTGGCAGGTGAAACGCGACGCCCTTGGCGTCGCCCTTGGCGAGAATGGCCTTCGCTGGTTCGAGATCGGCGTCGCGCAGGCTCGTGCCGACATCGACGCCCTTGGCCGCGAGGAACGTGTTCGCCATGCCGCCGCCGATCACGAAGGCGTCGACTTGGTCCATCAGCGCGTTGAACACGCCGACCTTGTCCTTGACCTTCGAGCCGCCGATTGCGCAGACGAACGGCCGCGCGGGATCCGTCATCAGGCCGCCGAGCGCCGTGAGCTCGGCTTCCATGAGGAAGCCCGCCGACGACGGCAGCCGGCGCGCGATCCCCTCGGTCGAGGCGTGCGCGCGGTGCGCGGTTCCGAAGGCGTCGTTGACGTAGAGATCGCCGAGCGCCGCGAGCTGCGCGGCGAACGCCGGCTCGTTTTTCTCTTCGTCCGCAGCGAAGCGGACGTTCTCCATGAGGACGATGCCGCCGTCGCCCATCTTGGCGACGGCCTCGGTGGCCTCGGGGCCGACCGTCGTGTGGCAGAAGCCGACGACGGTACCGAGCCGCTTTTCGAGCTCGATCGCGACGGGCCGCAACGACAGCTTCTCGACAACCGCGCCGTCGGGCCGGCCGAGGTGCGCGAGCACGATCGTCCGCGCGCCGTGCTCGTGGAGCCAGCGCAGCGTCTCGATCGCCGCGTCGATCCGGGTCGGATCGCCGACGGCGCCGTCCTTCATCGGGACGTTGAGGTCTTCGCGAACGACGACGCGCTTGCCGCGCACGTCCAGATCGCGCAGGCTCGCGAAGGTCACGCTACGCCTCGACCGGGAGCTTCGCGGCGACCATCGCCGTGACGTCGGCGAGGCGGCACGAGTAGCCCCACTCGTTGTCGTACCAGGCGGCGAGCTGGATGAGATCGCCCTGGACGTCGTTGAGCTGCGCGTCGACGATCGAGCTGTACGGCGACTGCTTGAAATCCATCGAGACGAGGTCCTCTTCGGAGTAGCCGAGGATGCCTTTGAGCGCGCCCTCCGAGGCGGCCATGAGGACGCCGTTGAGCTCCTCTTTCGTCGTCGCCTTCTTGACGACCGCGACGAGATAGATCATCGAGACGGTCGGCGTCGGAACCCGCAGCGCGAAGCCCTTGAAGCTGCCCTCGATCTCCGGGATCGTGAGGTACAGCGCCTTCGCGGCGCCCGTCGACGTCGGAACGATATTCGTCGCGGCGCTGCGCGCGCGGCGCAGATCGCGATGCGGCGCGTCGAGGATGTTCTGGTCGTTCGTATAGGAGTGAACCGTCGTCATGAAGCCCTTCTGCCAGCCGAACGCATCGACCACGGGCTTGAGCAGCGCGCCGAGACAGTTCGTCGTGCACGAGGCGTTCGAGATGATGTCGTGCTTCTCGGGATCGTAGTCGCCGTCGTTGACGCCGAGCACGAGCGTAACGTCCTCGCCCTTGCCGGGCGCCGAGATGATGACTTTCTTCGCGCCGCCGCCCGTGATGTGTGCGCGCGCCTTATCGGCGTCGGTGAAGATGCCCGTCGACTCGATCACGACGTCGACGCCTGCATCGCGCCACGGGATCTTCGCGGGGTCGCGCTCGGCGTAGACGGTGACGCGCTTGCCGTCGATCGTGATCGCGCCGTCGGAGGCGACGACGTCGCCCTTGAACGTGCCGTAGTTCGAATCGTATTTGAAGAGGTGTGCCGACTCTCTGGGGCTCGTGAGATCGTTGACGGCGACGATCTCGACGCCCGGATGCCGCTCGAGGAGCGCCTTGGTGAAGTTCCGGCCGATGCGGCCGAAGCCGTTGATCCCGATGCGCATGGACGTTCCTTCGAGGGCGTGAGAAATCGTTCACGATAATGCGGCGAGTGGCCGATTACCCGACGGTTCGCGAGTCGCCCTCCCGGCCGGCAGGACGATCCCCCCGAATCGAGTTCCCCGCACGCAGCGATGACGCGGGGTTCGTGGGGAACGTCCCGGCGGTGAATCGTCGTTCCCTCCGCCGCGCCGGCAGCCCGCTCACGTGGCTGGCACTCTTGCTGGCCGCCGTCGCGTGGCTGGCGCCCAGCGCGGCCCGCGCACAGAGCCTCACGGGCGCCGCACCCGCGGCGCCGAGTGCCTCAGCGGCGCCATTCGGGTTGCGCACGGAAGGCCAGTACCTCACGGCGCCCGTGCTGCTCGACGGGCAGCAGATCTTCCGGCTGGCGACCATCCCGACGCAATCGAACAACCAGCCGTCGGTCGTGCAACGCGTGATTTCGGCGGAGGCGGTGCTCTCCCAGATCGTCGCCACGACCGAGCTGCACGGCACGACGCACACCGCCTACGACGCCGGGTCGCTCCGTATCGACATTCGGCACTCGGGCAATCAGGACATCCTCTCGGTCGCCGACGCCAAGCACGAGGCCGCCCTCGACGTCCTGACCGTCACGACGATCGATGCGAAGTACAACCAGACGACGGTCGATTCGCTCGCGACGCAGTGGCAGGGCCAGCTCCACGACGCGCTGCGCTCAGCGCTGATGCGCCGCGAGCCCGCCGTCATCGCGGCGCGGCTCGGCCTCGTCGCCCAGCGCGCCGCCATCCTCGCCGGGATCACGCTCGCCGCCATCCTGATCATCGTCTTCTTGCGGCGCCGAATCGGACACAATCGGAAGCGGCTTCAGGCGCTCGAAGCGGCGGCGGCGGCGGCGGCCGTGCAGGAGGACGTTGGCTCGACGAGCGACGAGGCGAACGCGAGCAAGCGCGGCGTGCTCGCGAAGCTCGCGACCTCGAACGATCCCGAGCGGCGCATCGCGATCCTCTCGTTCGTCGTCGCCGTACTCATACTCGGGCTCGTCGTGACGTGGTTCGCGTCGATCGTCTGGGCACTGTCGCTCTTCGCGCAGACCGCCGGCGCGGCCGCGGCGATCGGCCGCATCGGCGGCGAGATCGTGGTTACGTGGACGATCGCGTTGCTGCTCAACCGGATCATCGACTTCATCGCGAGCGAGGCGGGGTAGCGTCTACCGCTCGCACGGCAACGCCGAGCAGAACGCGCGCTCGATGCTGCGCGTGCCGACGATCGTCGGCGCGATCTCGGGCCTCAAGGCCTTCGTGATCTTCTTCGTCGCGATCCTCGCGACGCTCGGCCAGCTCGGCGTCCCTGTGGGATCGGTCGTCACGTTCGGCGGCATCATCGCGGTCGGCATCTCGCTCGGCGCGCAGAACTTCTTGCGCGACTTCCTCGCGGGCTTTCTCGTGCTCTTCGAGGACCAGTACGTCGTCGGCGATCACATCACGATCAACGCGAGCGCGGGCATCGTCGAGACGCTCTCGCTGCGAATGGTGCAGCTACGAAACATCGACGGCAGCCTCGTGACGATCCCGCATAGCTCGGTCACGACGGTCATCAACAATTCGCGAAACTGGTCGCGCATCAGCTACCACGTGATCTTCGATCCCGCCGTCACGCCGGAGGCCGCCGTGACCGGCTTGCGCGCCGCGGTCGAGTCCTTCGCGGCCGAAGAAGCCTACGCGGGGTCGATCCTCGACGCGGTCGAGTGGATCGGCGTCGACGCGTTCGCGAAGGACTACACGGTCGTCCGCGCGAGCATTCGCACGCGGCCGCTCAAGCAGTTCGAGCTCAAGCGCGAGCTCAACGCGCACGTGCGCGACGCGCTACTCGACGCCGGACTCGCGCTCGGGCCCGACGTCGACGCGAACCGTCTGGCGTCGGGGTGAGGCCGCCGCCGCGCGCGCGGCCAGCCGCTGCGAGCGGCGGATCAGCGCCGTCATGCGCGCGTTGACGGTGGACTTGGCGGCGGGCGGGTCGCAGCGCCGGCCGAGCTCGGCGAGCGAGTCGCTCGGGTGCTCGAGCCGCAGGCGCGCGAGCTCGCGCAGCGCCGGCGGCAGGTCGCGCAGACCGAAGGCGTCGGCGAGGTAACCGATCGCGTCCCGCTGCAGCGCGGCCGCCGTCGTCGCGCGGTCGAGGTTCGCGGCCTCGACGTTGACGAGCCGCCGAATGCGGTTCTTCGTCTCGCGGAGCGCGCGCTCGTCCTCGAGGGCGAACACCGCCGCCGCGCCGCCGATCGCCGCGAAGAAGGCTGCGATCGGCTCGACGCCCTTGAAGTACGCCGCGCCGCGCGGGGAGATGGTCGGCGCCAGATCCTCGGCCCGCAGCAGCGCGACGAGGCGCGGCAACGCGGCGGGATCGCGCGGTGCGAGCTCGAGATGGTAGCCGCGCGCGGGCCTCGCGAGCGAGCCGCAACAAAGGAACGCGCCGCGCAGCTCGAGCCGGCGCCGGCCGCGCGTTCGCGGCGGTACGGGCTCGAGCGCGACGCCGGCAACGTCGAGCGCCCAGGTCGGGGGCGCGCTGCGCGATCCCGGCCGCCGGGCGATCGGCCGCCCGTCGCCGATCAGCGCGACGCACAGCTCGGCGACCGCACGCAGCCGCGTGTGGAAGACGGTGCCCGCCGCGCCGTAGACGAGCAGTCCATCGCGCAGCGCCGCGCGGTCGGCGGCGGGCATCGGGAGCGGCTCGCCGGCGAGCGCGAGCTTCGTCCGAGCGGAGAACGCGCCGCGCCCGCTGCCGAGCGGCCCTGCCTCCATCGCCCTGCGCTTTGCCGAAGCCCGGGACCCCGACCTGCGTTGCAGGAACCGCATCGCTGCCGCAACGCAGCCCGCGGCCGTCGCGCTCGCGTTCCCGCGCCACGACGACCTCTACTTTTCGACGACGCAGCCGGTCATGCTCAACCGCCAGGTCGACGATCTCGATGGGATCCTCGACCGCTTGTCACGCGATGGCGTGAGCGTCGAAGCGAAGCACGTGGGAGTGATCGCCCTGCCGCGACCGGTTCAGCCGAGCCAGTCGGCCGGCTCGTCGCGGCGCTCCTCGAGCACCTCGTACATCGCGATGTCGCGCAACGCCGGCGTCACCTTCTCGGGAACCAGGAGCACGCGCACGGTGAGATACTTGCGCGCGTAGTGCAGCTCGATGACGTCGCCCGGCTTTACGTCGTAGCCCGGCTTGAGCGGCTTGCCGTCGCGCGAGAGGCGGCCGTTGACGAGCGCCTCGTGCGCCTCGGTCCGGCGCTTCGAGAGCCGGCTGACCTTGATCCACTTATCGATGCGCACGAGCGACCTATGCCGCGTCGGCCTTTGCCAGCCGCCAGAGGGCTTCGAGGTCGTCCGGCCCGAGCTCGTCGAGCGTGCGGCCTTCCGCTCGGGCACGCCGCTCCATCGCGCGGAAGCGCCGCTCGAACTTGTCGCTCGCGCCGCGCATCGCTCCCTCGGCGTCGATCCCGAGCGACCGGACGAGATTCGCGACCGTGAACACGAGGTCGCCCGCCTCGTCGCGGATCGCCGCGGGATCCCCGTCGCGCAGCGCCTCCTCGAGTTCGGCGAGCTCCTCGGCGAGCTTCGCGCGGATGCCCGACCGATCGGGCCAATCGAAGCCGACGCGAGCGGCTTTTTCCTGCATCTTCTGGCCGCGCTGCAGCGCGCCGAGCGCGCGCGGGATGCCATCGAGCCGGGATTCGCGCTTGCGGCCCGTCGGTTCGAGCGCCTTGACGCGCTCCCAGTTCTGCCAGAGCTCGGCCATGCCCGAGACGGCGCTCTCGCCGAAGACGTGCGGATGGCGGCGGATCATCTTGTTCGCGAGGCCGTCGACGACGTCGGCGATCGTGAAGGCTCCGCGTTCGGCGGCGAGCTCGGCGTGGAAGAGCACCTGAAGCAGGACGTCGCCGAGCTCCTCGCAGAGCTCGCCCTCCTCGCCCGCTTCGATCGCCTCGACCGTCTCGTACGCCTCCTCGATGAGGTACGGCACGAGCGAGGCGTGCGTCTGCTCGCGGTCCCACGGGCAGCCGCGCCGCAGGCGCGCCATGACGCCGACGAGCTCGTGCCACCCATGGCGGCTCGAGCCCGGCGGCAGCGGCACGAGCGGCACCTGCCGGCTGTCGGCGAGCGTGGCGCGGGGCATGCCCGGCACGAGCTCGAGCTCGTGGCCGGCGAGTTCGAGCGCGCGCGCGATCATCGGCAGCGCGGGCAGATCGACGCGCGGGTCGCCGGGCACGCCGAGGGCGATGTCGCCCGCGGCCAGCGACGCGACGAAGGCATCGACGGCCGACTGCGATCCGCGCACGAGCAACGCCGCATCGCCCGCCGGGCTCGGCTCGAACGCGATGCTCTCGCTGCGGAGGAAGAGCACCAGATCGGGCGGCGCGAGCGCGACGATTGTCCGTGGTGCGGCGCGCAACGCCTCGAGCGCGCCGATCGTCACGAGGTCCGGATCGCCCGGGCCGAACCCGACGATCCGGACGAGACTCACGTGCCTACTGGCCGGCCGGCGCGGCCGCCGCCGGGGCGCCGCCCGCCGGCGGCAACGCGCTCTGGAACGCGGGATTCTCGATCTTGATGTTCGCCTTGGAGCGCAGCATCGCGAGGAACTGGGGAATCTGTGTCTGCTCCTGTTGCTGCTGCAGCAGCTTGCGGACCTTATCGCCCGCGTTCTGAACGTTCGCCACCATCGGCGCGCGCTTGGCCTCGACGACGATGATGTGGTAGCCGAACGGCGACTTCACCGGCGGCCCGACGACGCCGATCGGCTGCGCGAACGCGGCGTTCTGGAACGGCGCGACCATCTGGCCCTTCCCGAAGAATCCGAGCTCGCCGCCCTTGTCCTTGGTCGACGGATCGACCGAATATTGCTTCGCGAGCGCCTCGAAGCTGCCGCCGCCCTTGAGGAGCCCCTCGACCTTCTGCGCGGTCGCGAGGTCGGGCACGAGGATATGCTTCGCGCGCACCTGCATCGGCGTGTCGAGCGTCGTGTGATTCTTCGCGATGTACGCCGAGATCTCGGCGTCGGAGACCTTGATCTTGTCGCCGATCGCCTTCTCGACGATCAGTTTCTCGCGCAGAATGTTCCGGACGTCGGGCTCGGTGAGGTTCTGCTGCTTGAGGACCTGTTCGAACTGACCGGGAGGCAGGCGCGCCTTGATCTGATCTTCCTCGGTGTTGACCGCCGACTCCGGAATGTCGATCTTGTTGTCTTTGGCGTACGAGTCGATCAGATCGCTCTGCACCATCTGCTGGAAGACGCCCTTGGCCTGCGACGTCGCGTCGACTTTCTTGTAGAACGCGGCGTTCGTGATCGGCTGACCGTTGACCGTCGCGACGTTCCCGCCGCCGTCACCGCCGTTGCCCGAGCATCCGGCGATGCCGAGCCCGAGGGCGAGCGGGGCGAGAACGTAGAATCTGCGGGATGCGAACGGCATGCGGTCTCCAAAGCGAACGGCGACGGGGCGGAGTGCGTCTCACCCCGCAAACCACCGGGACTTCGAGCGGCTCGACGCCGCGGTCCTGCGTCGCGTACCCGCCGCGACGTCGAAGGTTACGTCAGAGGGCGGCGAGGAGATCGCGCAGCAGCGGTAGATGCTCGGCGGGCTTGCGGTCGGGCAGATCGATTGCGATCTTGCCGTCGCCGAAGCGGAACTTATTTTTGGTTAGCGACTGAAGCTTTGGGATTGCGTTCGGCGCGATGGCGAACGCGGAGCCGACGCCGAGCGTGAGCCGCGTGTTGTCGACGACGACGCGCGTGACGCCCTTGCGCAGCGCGACCGTCCGCAGCTTCGTGATCTCGACGAGGCTCTCGAGCGGCGGTGGCAGCGCGCCGAAGCGATCGCGCAGGCCGGCCGCGAGCTCGTCGACCTCGGCCTCGGAGCGCGCGGTCGCGAGCTGCTGGTAGGCGGCGATCTTCTGCGAGACCTGCGGGATGAAGTCGTTCGGGATGTAGGCGTCGAGCTTGATGTCGATGACCGCCTCGCGCTTCGCGGGCAAATCCACATTCGTGCCCTTGCGCGCGGCGATGGCCTCGGCGAGCAGCTCGCAGTACGTCTCGAAGCCGACCGAGCCGATGAAGCCGGACTGCGCCGCGCCGAGCAGGTTGCCCGTGCCGCGGATCTCGAGATCGCGCATCGCGACCTGGAGTCCGCTGCCGAGGTGGGTGAACTCGCGGATCGCCTCGAGCCGCGCCTTCGCGTCGTCGGAGAGCGCCTTGTGCGCCTGGAAGAGCAGATACGCGTACGCCTGATGGTTCGAGCGGCCGACGCGGCCCCGCAACTGATAGAGTTGCGCGAGCCCGAAGCGGTCGGCGTCGGCGACGATGAGCGTGTTGGCGTTGGGGATGTCGATGCCGTTCTCGATGATCGTCGTTGCGACGAGCACGTCGAGCTCGCCCGCGACGAACTGCGCCATGATCGGCTCGAGCTCGGACTCGCCCATCTGGCCGTGCCCGACGCCGATGCGCGCCTTCGGGACGAGCTCACCGAGCGCACGCGCCACGCCATAGATCGACTCGATCCGGTTGTGCAGATAGTAGACCTGGCCGCCGCGATCGAGCTCGGCCGCGATCGCCTTCGCAACGATCGCGTCGGAGAACGGCACGACGACCGTCTTGATCGACATCCGGTTCTTCGGCGGCGTCTGGATCAGCGAGAGATCTCGCATGCCGAGCAGCGACATGTGCAGCGTCCGCGGGATCGGCGTCGCCGATAACGTCAAGACGTCGACGCTCGAGCGGATTTGCTTGAGCCGCTCCTTGTGCATGACGCCGAAGCGCTGTTCCTCGTCGACGACGATGAGCCCGAGCGACTTAAAGACGACGTCCTTTTGCAGCAGCCGATGCGTGCCGACGATGACGTCGACCTTGCCGTCGGCGAGATCCTTGAGCACGGCCTGCTGCTCTTTCTTGGTCTTGAAGCGCGAGAGCTCTTCGATGCGTACGGGAAAGCTCGCGAACCGCGCGGCGAACGTGCGCGCGTGCTGCGCGGCGAGCAGCGTCGTCGGCACCAGCACGGCGACCTGACGCTTGTCAGCGATCGCCTTGAACGTGGCGCGCACGGCGACCTCGGTCTTGCCGTAGCCGACGTCGCCGCAGACGAGGCGGTCCATCGGCCGCGCGCGCTCCATGTCGGCTTTGGCCTCGTCGATCGCCTTCTGCTGATCGACGGTCGTGTCGTACGGGAACGACTCCTCGAGCTCGGCCTGCCACGGCGTGTCCGGCGCGAACGCATAGCCGGGCGCGCTCTCGCGCTCGGCGTAGAGCGCGACGAGGCCGTCGGCGATCTTCGCGAGATTCTCGGAGACCTTCGTCTTCGCGCGCGCCCAGTCGGCGCCGCCCATCTTGGAGAGCCGGGGCGCGCTGCCCTCGGTCGCGCCGTATTTCGCGACCGCGTGCATCTGCGTCACGGGTACGAGCATCCGGTCGGTACCCGCATACTTCAGATCTAAATAATCTTGCGTCGCGCCGAGGATCTTTTCCGAACGCAGCCCGAGATACTGGCCGATGCCGTGCACCGCGTGAACGACGTAGTCGCCGAGTTTGAGGTCCCCGAGCGTAACGGGGACGCCCTCCTTGACGGCGCGCAGCTTGACGCGCTTGGGCGGCTGGCCGTAGATCTCGCGGTCGCCGAGGACGTGCAGCCGCAGGCCCGGGATCGCGAACCCCGACTCGATGCTGCCCTGGTCGACGAAGACGGTGCCTTCGCCCGGCTTCCCGCCGACGCGCGACATCCCCGGACCGCTCCCGACGAACGTCGCGGCGCCGTTCTCGCGCAGGTGCAGCATCGTCGCGGTCCGCTCGACGGTCAGGTTCGCGGCACGGAGCATCTCGGCCAGGCGCGAGGCGCCCGAGGCCACGAGTGCGACCGTCTCGCCCTCGGCGACCCACGTCTTGACCTGATCGAGAAACATCGTGAGCTGCCGGTTGAAGTGCTCGACCGGCCGCGTCTCGAGCACGAAGCTCTCGAGCGTCCGCGGCAGCCACGGCGTCGGCTCGGCTTCGATCGCGCCGGGCACCACGAGCACGTGGCGCCGCAGCAGCGCGGGCGCGACGTCCGCGAGCCCGGGGTGCGGCGCCTCGACGTCGGCGAGCAGCGCCTCGCCGACCGCGCGGTCCTCGACGGAGAGATCGCCCGACTCCGCGGCGTCCAGGAGCACGCGCTCCTCGCGCGAGCGCTCGTCCTCGAGCCCGCGCTCGATCGTCGCGAGCATCGCCGGCTCCTCGAGCACGACGAGCGTGCGCTCGGGAAGATGATCGGCAATGCTCTCGCGCTCGTCGTAGGCGAGCGAAAGCCACGCCTCGGGGATCTCGGCGCCGCTGGCGAGATACGCGCGTGCCGCGGCGATGGTCGCGGCCGGTCCCGTGAGCCGGGCGACGATGCGCTCGCGCGTCGCCGCGTCGCGGGCGAGCTCGCTCCACGGCGCGACGTCGAGAGCCGTCCGGGCGTCGGTGCTCCGCTGCGTCGTGAGGTCGAAGTCGCGGATCGACTCGATCTCGTCCCCGAAGAACTCGATGCGCGCCGGAACGTCCGCGGTGGCTTCCCACACGTCGACGATCCCGCCGCGAACCGCGAACTCGCCCGCCGCCGCCACGACGTCCGTGCGGTGGTAGCCGAGCTCGAAGAAGGTCGCGACGACCTCCTCGAAGTCGTACTCCTGGCCGACGGCGAGCTCGAAGCGGCGCGCGGCGAAGACGGCGCGCGGCATGACGTACTGCCGCAGCGCCGCGACGGGCGCGACGTAGACCTGCGGCTTACCCGCCGCGAGATCGGCGAAGAGCGTCATGCGTGCCGAGCGTTCCGAGGGCGACTCGATGACGCCGACGCTCTCCTCGCGCGGCCGCACGAGGACGACGGGCGCGGCGCCGTCCTGGCCGAGATAGTACGTCAGATCCGCGAACGTCCGCTCGGCGACGTCGGCCGTCGGCACGAGGACGAGCATCGGCGCCCGCAGCGACTGGTAGATCCCGGCGACGAGAAACGGCCGGGCCGACTGCGTCGTCTCATGGAGCGCGAAGGGCCCGCGGTGCGTGCGGAGGCGTTCGAGCAGGCCCGCGAGGGGCCGGCTCGAGCTCGGTAAAGCGCGAACGAGGGAGGGCGCGAGCACTACGGGGAGCCCGACCTCGCCGCAGTCCGCGGGGTTGCGCTTCAGCGCAGCTGGAAGGGCAAGTCGATCGAGGAGGTCGCGCCGTTCGCCGACGCGGCGATGAAGTCGATGTCGAACGTCCGGCCGCGCAAGAAGAACGGCAGGCTCGGGATATCCCCGTCGAGCCGGAACTCGCCGACCGCGTAACGGGGGATCGGGATCGAGCGGCCGAGCGTCTGCGCGACGACCGTCGTGACGACGGGGCTCGCGAGAACCCGTACGTGGAGCGGGCCGGGCGCGCTCAGTCCCACCTCATTGACGTCGATCTCGGCGATCTGCGGCAGCGTGGGGGATGGGCTCGCGGCGCCCGTTCCGGTGACCGTGCGGTAGACGAAGTGGTAGACCGGGGTCGGGGCGGGCGTCGGCGGCGACGGCAGCACGATCGCAGGCGCCACGCTCGGCTGGGACGACGCGCTCGACGCGGGCATCGGCGCGCCGACGATCGCCGTCGGCTCGGGGCTCGGGCTTGCCGCCGCCGTTGCGATCGCCCCGATGACGCCGAGTGTTCCGAGCCTCACTTCAAGCTGACCGGAACTCCGACCGTGACCGTCTTGCCCAACGCGCTCGTCGCCTCGAAGTCGAGCGTCGTCGTGACGCCGGAGGCGATGAACGGGATCGCGGGCAGCTTCGACTTCGCTTCGAAGACGCCGGCGCGGACCTTCGGGACGGTCCCCGTCTGGCCGTTGCTGTGCGTGACGAGCTTGACGACGTTGCCGCTCGTGGCGACGCGGATCTGGATCGGGCCGTGCGAGACGAGCGTCTGCGAATTGAGATAGATCGCAAAGATCTGGGGCGCGCCGGCCGCCACCCTCGCAGTCTGCGCCGGAACGAAGCGGTACGGGTACTCCGCGGACGCGGGCGCGATCGGCTCGACGGGGCCCGGCGGGTAGTCGCTCGGCGCCGTCGCGTGCGGGGCTTCCGGGTCGGGTGACGGCGCGGCTTCTGGTACGGCCTGCGGTTCGGCGGTCGCGTGGACGCTCGTGCCGGCGGCGTGATGTGCGCCGCGGCGAGGCGGATACGTCGGAAAGCCGACGAGGACGGGCTGTGGCGCCTTGGGGGTCGGTGCGGTCTGCACGACGGTCGAGACGGGTGGAGCGATCACGATGCTGGCGTTACTTTCTGCGGTGGTCGGCGCGGCAGCAGCGCGCCGACGGCGATGACGAGCGGTGCGCTCGCGGCGAGTGCCGCCAGACGCAGGAGGGTCGGGTCGAGACCGCCCGCGGCGTCGGGGAGATAACGTACGACGGCGAAGATCGTCGCGCCCCAGAGCGCGACGGAGGCGGGACCGCCCGCAGCGACCGCGGCGGCGGGTAGCGCCCAGAGCGCGTACCACGGATAGGGATTCGGTAGGGCGAGCCACGCCCCGAGACCGAGCCAGGCGTACCCACGCCGATCGCACCGCAGCGCCGCCCTGCCGGCGAGGGCGAAAGTGGCCGCTGCGAGCGCGAGGGTCGGCCCGAGGCCGACGAGCGACGAGAGCGACGCGGCGGGTGCGTACCGGCCGTCCGAACGCAGCGCCGCGAGCGCGGGCAGGACGGGCGGAATCGCCCACGCGAGCGCGACCGCGACGGCCGCGGCGAGGACGGCGAGCCCCGGCCGGTCGCGCCGGGCGACGAGCGCGACCGCGAGCCCGACGGCGAACGCCAGGCCCGTCGCCTTGAAGGCGGGCGTAAGCCCGACGAGCACGATCCCGGCGCAGGCCACCGAGCGCGACCGAGCCCGGAGGCCGGCCGCGGCGCCCAGAAGTGCGAGGCACCCGAGCACCGCGTCGTTATGGCCCTCGGCTGCGCCCCAGAGCGCGGCGGGGTCGAGCGCGTACGCGGTGACGACCAGCCGCCGGCGCCCCGGCGCGAGATCGCTGACGAGCCAGGCGAGGGCGGGAACGCTCGCGAGGAACGCGCCGGCGCCGAGGAGTCGGAACCCGAAGAGCGGTGCGGCGGGTCCGAGCGGCTCGAGCCACGTCACGAGGCCGCGGGCGAGCGCGACGAAGGCGGGCCCGTACACGCAGGGCGGAAAGGTGCCGCCGCCCCATTGGAAGCGCGCCGCGTCGACGGCCGGCCCGTGTACGGCGGGCGCGATCCGCAGGTAGGGGTCGATGCCCGCGCGGGCGAGCGCCCCGTAGGCGGCATAGGCGTAGACGTCGCTCGAGAAGACGAACGGCCACGCGAGGTCGGCGGCGAGCGCAAGCGCGGCGCCGGCGACGATCGCGCCGATGGCCGGCCGCCGCACTGCCGGCCGGGCGAGCGCGGCGAGCGCGAGGGCGACCGTCGCCGCGAGGACGGCCGCCGCCAGCACCCAGAACGCGCGCGCGCCCGCGGCGCCCCACGCGTCGACGACGGGCAGCGGGGCCGCGAGCTGCAGGGCGGCGCGGCCGGTCGTCGCGCGCGGGAGGGCACGGGCGGCGAGCGCACCGAGCGCCATCGCGGCGGCGACCGGCACGAGCGCGGGCAGGCCGCGTCGCGTTTCCCGGAACATCACGCGCCGTGACCGCGAGCGAGATGCGTCGGGCGATCGCCCGCAAACGCGACGGCGAGGAGCTCGCCGAGGGCGACTGGTCCGGCTTCGTAACGGGCTTCCTCGCGGCGGAGATCGACGAGGCGCAGGCCGCGGCGCTGCTGATGGCGAGCGTGATCCGGGGACTCTCGGGGACGGAGACCGCGGCGCTGACGGCGGCCTTCCTCGCGAGCGGGGAGACCCTCGTCGCGCCCGATCCGCGCACCGTGGATAAGCACAGCTCGGGCGGCGTCGCCGACGGCGCGTCGCTCGCCGTCGTCCCGCTGGTCGCCGCGTGCGGCGTCCCCGTTGCGAAGCTCTCGGGGCGCGCGCTCGGGCATACGGGCGGCACGCTCGACAAGCTCGAGGCAATCCCGGGCGTCCGCACCGATCTTTCGCCCGAGCGCTTCTTCGAGATCGTCGGCGAGGTCGGCTGCGCGATCGCGGGTCAGAGCGCGCGGCTCGTGCCCGCCGACAAGCGGCTGTACGCGCTGCGCGACCGGACCGCGACCGTGCCGAGCGCGGGGCTCATCGCGGCCTCGATCGTCTCGAAGAAGATCGCGGGCGGCGCGGCCGGGATCGTCTTCGACGTCAAGGCCGGCCGCGGCGCGCTGCTCGCGGATCCCCTCGAATCCATCGCGCTCGCGCGCTCGCTCGTCGCGCTCACGGCGGGCTTCGGGCGGCGTGCGCGCGCGCTCGTCACCGACATGAACGAGCCGCTCGGACACGCGATCGGCTCGGGCCTCGAAGCGATCGAGGCGCGGGACGCCCTGCGCGACGCGCGCGGCGACGGGCGCCTGTGGGCGGTGATCCGCCGGCTCGGCCGGGCGGCGCTCGCCGTCGCCGAGCCCGAGCGCGGCGACGACGAGGAGCGCGACGCCCGGCTCGAACGCGGGCTGCGCTCGGGGGCGGCCTACGAGCGCTTCGAGCGGATGCTCGCCGCGCAGGGCGCGGCACCGGGCGCGCTCGGACGGCTCGTGCCGGACGCGGAGCGCCGTGCGGTCCGGGCGGCTCGCTCGGGCCGCCTCGCCGGGATCGACGCCGTCGCCCTCGGCGAGGCGGCCCGCGATCTCGTCGCGGCCGCGGGGCCCGGTGCCGGGATCGTCGTCGAGCGCCGCGTCGGGGACGAGGTGCGCGCGGGCGAGGAGCTGGCTCGGACCCACGGCGCCTCCGAGGCGGCCGCGCGCGAGCTCGCGAGCGCCTTCGAAATCGCGGACGCCGCCCCGGCCGCCCGGCCGCTCGTCTACGAGGAGATCTCTTGCGCCGACCGCGCGCCCTCGACGCTCGCGACGAGGTAGAGCGGCCGCTGCTTCACCTGATCGTAGATCCGGCCGAGGTACTCGCCGACGATCCCGATCGTGATGAGCTGAACGCCCCCGAGGAAGAGGATCGCGGCCATGATCGAGGTGTAGCCCGGCTCGTTGAGCCCGAAGATCTTGAGGGCGAGCACGACGATCGCGTACACGAAGGCGAGCAGGCTCACCCCGAAGCCGAGGTACGTCGCGAAGCGCAGCGGGATCTCCGAGAACGACGTGACGCCGTCGATCGCGAACTTCAGCATCTTCGAGAGCGGGTATTTCGACTCGCCGTGGAGCCGCGCGTCGCGCTCGTAGGTGACGCCCGTCTGGCGGTAGCCGACCCAGCTCACGAGCCCGCGCAGGAAGCGGTGCTTCTCGCGCGTCTCGCCGAGCGCGTCGACGACGCGGCGGCTCATGAGCCGGAAGTCGCCCGTGTCGACGGGGATCGAGACGTTGGTCAGCCGCCGGATCAGGCGGTAGAAGACGCGCGCCGTGAGCCGCTTGAAGGCGCTCTCGCCCGCCCGCGACTTGCGCACGGCGTAGACGACGTCGTAGCCCGCGCGCCAGCGCTCCAGGAACTCCGCGATGAGCTCGGGCGGGTCTTGAAGGTCGCCGTCCATGAGCACGACCGCGTCCCCGTGCGCCTGGTCGAGCCCGGCCGTGGCCGCGATCTGATGCCCGAAATTCCGCGAGAGGTCCACGATGACGAGCCGCCGCTCGCGCGCCGCCGCCAGGCGCAGCTCCGCGAGCGTCGCGTCGCCCGAGCCGTCGTTGACGGCGACGATCTCATAGTCGTCCTCCGGCCCGAGGGCCGCCGCCATCACGGCCGCGATCCGGACGACGAGCGTCGCGACGTTGGCACCCTCGTTGTAGAGCGGTACGACGACGCTCACGAGGCTCACGCGAGCTCCGTCCGCACGGCTTGCCAGAAGAGCGGAAAGAGCAGCTCGTGCGGACCCGTGAACGTGAAGCCGCGGCCGTCGGTCCCGAGGTGCGGCCGGCGCACGACGTTGGTCTGTGGCCGGTATTGCCGGATGAAGTCGAAGTCGGCCGTCGTGAAGTCGCCGCGGTGGCCGAGGTTCCGGGCGACGGAGACCGCTTTGAGAAACGCTTCCGGCAGGAGGACGGCCGAGCCGAAATTGAGGTAGACGCCGCCGTCGAGGAGCTCCGCCACCACGGCGCACAGGAGCCGGAAGTCCAGCAGCGCCGCCTCGCCGAGGGCGGCCCCGTCGGCCTGCGGATGCGCGTGGACGATATCGGTCCCGATCGCGACCGTCACGCAGAGCGGCACGGCCGCGCGGGCACAGGTCGCGAGGACCGAATCGGTCGCATAGGGCGCCTCGGCTGCGAGAAGGGCGTCGCCGATCGCGCGTCCGACGCCTCGGCTGCGGCCGCGCGAGATCGCGCCGAGCACGAAGTCCGCCGTCTCGGCCGACATGCCGAAGGAGCCGTCGCGCAGCGCCGCGTCGACGTCCTCGCTCGTGCGGCCGACGAGCGCGAGCTCGGCGTCGTGGATCGTCACCGAGCCGTTGGCGGCCACGGCGCTCACGAGCCCATCGCGCACGAGGTCGCACAGCATGCCGCCGAGCCCGACCTTCACGACGTGGCCGCCCATGCCCACGAGTATCGGCCGCTTGCGGCGGATCGCCTCGGCGGTCCGTGCGACGAGCTCGCGGAGCGACGATCCTGCGAGGATGTTCGGCAGTGCGTCGAACCAGGTTCGGAATGAGGCTTCCGCTCCAACCGTCCGGCCGCGATCGTCGCGGTCGACCTTCGAGGGACGCCCTTCGAGTGAGGTCACGCGAAGGCGTTCGAAGTCGATCGGTCGGTACGCCACGACCACGGGGTTCAACCCCCCGGTTTCGAGTTCTTGTCGCGTGCGCCGTCATCGCCTCGGCGACGTCGTGCGCGAAGCCCGACGCGCCGAAGACGAGCCCCGCTCCGCCGCGCGGCTTCTCGGGCGTCCGCTTCGAGGCGGGCGCGCTCGCCACCCCGACGGCATTGCCGACGGGGCCCGGCATGCTTGCGACCGCGCCGCTGGCCGCGCCGTCGCCGTCGCCGTCGCCGCCGGGCGTCGGCACGCCCGCGCCCACGGCCTCCGCCTCGGGAGCGCCGCGAATCGTCTCGCTCGCGACGTCGCCCGACGTCGTGCACGCCGGCGACACGGTGCGCTGGGACGTCCGCACGACGCCCGACGTCTCGGGCGTCACCGCCAAGGTCGCCACGTACGGCTTCACGTTCGTGCGCGTCGCCGCCGGGCACTTTACGCTCGCGTTCGCGATCCCGCCGGCGGTGCCGTTCTTCTTTCACGGCGACTATCGGCTCGCGGTGATCGCGGCGGCGCCGGCGGGCGACGCCAAAGCGACCGCGACGATCCGTTTCCGATGAGCGATGACGATGCGGTGCGCTCGCTGCGCGACGTACGGCTCGACCTCGACCGGGCCGGCCGGACCGGCATCCCCGAGGTCGTCTACGGCGCCGGCAAGAGCCGCGAGCAGCTCGGCCGGATCTGCCGCGAGCTCTACGGGGCCACCGGGTTCGCGCTCGCGACGCGCGTCGCGCCGGATGACGGGCCGGCGCTCGCCGCCGAGCTGCCCCAGGCCGAGTACGATTCGCGGTCGCGGCTGCTGCGCTGCGGGCGCCTGACGCCGAGCGGCAAGCGCATCGGCCTCGCCTGCGCCGGCACGACCGATCTGCCCGTCGCGCTGGAAGCCGCGGGGACGCTCGAGGCCTTCGGCCATACCGTCGTCGCCCGCTACGACGTCGGCGTCGCCGGGCTCCATCGAACGCTCGCGGCGGTCGGGGACCTTGACGCATGCGGCGCGATCGTCGTGGTCGCGGGCATGGAGGGCGCCCTGCCGAGCGTCCTCGCGGGGCTCGTGCGCCCGCCGATCGTCGCGGTGCCGACGAGCGTCGGCTACGGCGCCGCGTTCGGGGGGGTCGCGGCGCTGCTCGCGATGCTCAACGCCTGCGCGCCGGGCGTCGCCGTCGTCAACATCGACGGCGGCTTCTCGGCGGCCGCCGTCGCGCACAAGATCGTCAGCGCCGGGGCGGCGTGAAGAACGGGACCGGATTGAACGGTGTCGGGATCGAGTTGCCGAGGTCGGGCGCGAACTGGTCCTGATCGCCCCATTCCGTGACGTCGTCGCGGATCGTGCGCGTGTCGCCATTGCCGATCGTGATCTCGTGCGTGACCTGCTGGCCGTGCTGATCGCGCTCGGAGGCGTTCCAGGAGCCGCGCGTGTAGCGGTACAGCAGCTTCGTGCCGGAGGCGAAGTTATCGCTGACCCGGTAGTGGTTCGCGTCGACGCGATCCATCCGCACCGCCGTCGGGCTCCAGCCGCTCGCGTCGGTCGCGATGAAGATCGGGTCGCTGAACGGCGTCCGTGACGGCACCTCGACGAGGAAGGTCACGAAGACGGCGCGCCCGCTGAAGCCACCCTTGAGCGCGAGATCGGGATTGGGATACGGCGTCGAGAGCGCGACGGCGAAGGCCTTGACGTTCGCGTAGTTTGCGTCTTCGGGGAGCTTCGCCGCCGAGAGCGCGAGCTGCGTGACCGCGCCCGTGCCGGTGTCGAAGGTCGCCTTCGCGTAGACGCGCGTGCGCGGGACGAGCGTCGTCGGTCCGCCGCCGATCGCCGTGACCTTGGCGCCCGGCGCCACGCGGAAGCCGTCGCCCGTGGTGAAGAAGACGAAGCCGGAGCGGTCGTCGAGGATCTGGCCGCTCCACGTGACGAGCGTGCCGGACGGGGTCGGCGTTGCGGTCGCGGTGAGCGGCGGCGGGGTCTGGCCGCTCGGCGCGGCAGCGGGCACCGCGACGATGCCCGCGCGCGCGGCCGACGAGCCGAGCGCAGCGACCGTGACGGCGAGCGCGGCCGTGACGACGGCGGCGAGGCGGATGGGACGTTCGATCATTTTTCGATGAGTACCGAGAACTGCGGTTGCCAGCGTTCGTACCCGCCGAAGCCGAAGAAGTACGACCGCGAGACGTCGATGACGAGCTGGCGCGTGAAGCGGTAGCGCGCCTCGAGCGTCGCCTGATACGGGGTGAGCCCGTAATTCTGGAACGCGAGCGTCGGCCCGACGGCGTACGGCGGCCCGGGAATCGGGCGGGGGAAATCCCGATCCTCGCGCAGCGTGCCGACGAGGCTGAAGATCGGGTGCGGCGTCCAGACGAGCTGCTCGTTGAAGGTCCGCGTCGTTGCGAAGCCGCGAAAGGCGTTGTAGCCCGGGAACGCTTGACCGGTGAACGGATCGATCGCGTTGCCGGTCACCGGATACGCGATGGCTTGCTGCTTGCCGTAGAAGTCGCCGATGTTCTGATTGGTGTAGGAGACGAGCGCGACGAGCTTGCTCGGCGTGATGATCTTCGTGAGGGCGAAGTTCACGGTCGTCGTGTCCGTGTGGTGCGGCGCCGAATACCACTGGATCTGCTTATCGACCGTCGCCGTCGCGTAGAGATTGCGGCCGCGCCGGTCGGGAACGAGCGTGAACTGATTGGTCGCGATGTCGATTCCGACGCCCTTGCTGTAGATCGTATCGTAGTTCACGCCGCCGAGGCTCTGCAGCGGCGGCTGGTTCTCGAGCGGCGTGGAGTGCGCGTAGCCGACCGACGAGCGTAGCTGATAGCTCAGGATCCGGTGCGGCAGATATTCGCGAAAGCCGACCCACGCGAGCGTCGCGTTCGTCGGGTGGACGGGGATCCACGGGTGCGTCGGATCGCCGTAGTAGAGCTGGTTGGCCGTGCCCGGTGCGGGCTGTCGAAGTAAGCTGCTGTAGTATTGACTGTACTGCAACTGCAGGAACGAGTGCGGCAGCGACCCGGTCACCTGCAGCAGCGCGTAGGCCGTCGCGGAGAGCGGTTGCTTGAATTCGTGCTGGAACGCGGTCTCCTGCACCGTGAGCTGCGCCTGCAGGCCCGGCGAGAAGCGATTGTACGCGACGAGATTGTAGACTTTGAGCGGCCGCGTGAGCGGGCTCGCCGCCGCGACGACGTAGCTGCGCTTCGTGAAGAAGTGCTGCTCGAACGCCGGGAAGACGCCGTTGAGGGGGTCGTACCGGATGTGGGCGCTCGCGAGCGCGTTCGCACCGCCCGCGAAATCGAGCGGCCCGTCGACGAAGGCGCCCGGCAACGCGTTCTGCGCGTAATTGGGGTTCTGTGAGAATTCGAGAAAATAACTCGGGAACGGAACTTTCGCGAGGCCGAAGTTCAATTTCGCAGGCGTGAAGCGCACGCTATCGCGCGGGTCGATCTCGGCATTCTTCGCGGTGAGGAACTGCCGCTCGCCGGAGAGGTCGGGCAGGAAGAACGCATCGCCCGGCATCTCGCGGCCGAGCAGCGGATGGGCGTAGTCGCCCCCCGCGAACGTCCAGCGATCGGGCTCCGAGATGATCGGTACGAAGTACGCGCGGTCGAACTCGAAGTATTCCGAGAAGGCGGCCCCGTGGATCACGTCCTTCGTGTGCGGCGTCCGGACCGTCACGTCGCCCGCGAGCACGAAGCGGTTGAGCCGCAAGTCCATGAAATACGTGTTGCCGGTGAGCTGCGTGCCGTCGCCGAGCGTCACGCGAACGTCGCCGTCTGCCGACACGACGTACCGGTTCGAATAGAAAACGATCGAGTCGGCCCGCACGAGAAAGGTCGAGAGCCTGCGGCCGACCGCGACGCTCGGCGCGGGCGTCGGCGCGAGCACGCGCGGCAGCGCCGGCGGCTGCGTGGCGACCGGCGGCGCCGGTTGCGTGACGGTCGTCGGCGCCGTCAGCGCTTGCGCGTGCGCGCTCGTTCCGCCGGCGATCGCGACGCCGATCGCGAACGCGACGGCCGCGGCGCGCAGGGGCGCGGAAGCTTCAATACCGAAGCGTCTGCACGTATGCCACGATGCGTCGTCGTCGTCTTGGATTCGGGCGGCATTGGCGCGCTGCCGGACGCGGCGACGTACGGCGACGCTCCCGGCGCCAACACCATCGGCAACGTCGCTCGCGCCGTCGGCGGCCTCGCAATGCCGAATTTCGCACGGCTCGGACTCGGCGCGCTCGGGACGTTCCGGGGCGTCGCTGCTACGACGGATCCCGTCGCGTACGTCGCGCGGCTCCGCGGTCGCTCCGTCGGCAAGGATACGGTCACGGGTCACTGGGAGATGGCGGGCATCATCACGGACGACCCGTTTCCGACCTATCCGGACGGCTTTCCCCCCGATGTCGTGTCGGCGTTTGCGAACATATGCGGCCGCGCGCCGCTCGGCAATCGCGCGGCCTCGGGGACCGACATCGTCGCCCAACTCGGGCCGCTCCATCAAGTGACCGGGAGGCCGCTCCTCTACACCTCCGCCGACTCGGTCTTTCAGGTCGCGGCGCACGAGGAGGTCGTGCCGCTCGAGCGACTCCATGCGTGGTGCGCGGCGGCGCGCGAGATGCTCGTCGCGCCGAACCGCGTCAATCGCGTGATCGCGCGGCCGTTTCGCGGGGAGCCGGGCGCCTACGTGCGAACGCCGGGACGTCGCGACTTCGCCGTCAACGCGCCCTGCAACGTATTGGACCGGCTCGCGGCGGCCGGTACCGCGATCCATGCCGTCGGCAAGATCTCCGACATCTTCAGCGGCCGGGCGGTCACGACGTCCGCGCGCGTCGACGATAACGCGGCCGGGATCGCGACGACCCTCGAGCTGATGCGGACCATCGAACACGGGTTGATCTTTACGAACCTCAATGATTTCGATTCGAAATACGGCCATCGCCGGGATCCGCGCGGCTACGCGGCTGCCCTCGAGCGGCTCGACGTGGCCGTGCCCGAGCTCGAGTCGGCCCTGCGGCCGGGCGACGCGTTGATCTTCACCGCCGACCACGGCTGCGATCCGACCGCTCCGGGCAGCGACCACACGCGCGAGTACGTGCCCTTCGTGGACTTCGGCCTGCGGCGCGGCCTGGCCGCCGATCGGACCGGGCTCGACGCCGTCGGCGAGCGGATCGGGTCCGTCCTCGTGGACGCAGCGTGAGCATCGCACCGCGGCCCGCGGAGCCGCGCCTTCGCGACGGCGTGCCGCCGTCGCCGAGCGGCATTCGCGCCGAGCGGCTCGTCCCGCGCAGCTGGCATCGCTGGAAGCGAGCGACCGACGTCGTGGTCGCGACCACGACCCTCGCGGTCGCCGCGCCGGTGCTCGCGGTGGCCGCGCTCGGGATCGCCTGCGTCTCCCCGGGCTCGCCGCTGTTCTTCCAGGAGCGCGTCGGCCGGGACGGCGTGCCGTTCCGGATGTGGAAGCTCCGGACGATGTTCTCGGGCGCGCATCACTTCCACGAGGCGCTGCACGCCGAGAGCGACGTGCCCGGGCCGGTCCTCAAGATCCGGAACGATCCGCGGCTCCATCCGCTCGGGAAGCTGCTGCGCCGCACGAGCATCGACGAGCTGCCAAACCTGGTCAACGTCCTGCGCGGCGAGATGTCGCTCGTCGGGCCGCGGCCGCCCCTGCCGCGCGAGGTCCGCACCTACGACGCCTACGCCCGTCGGCGCCTGCGCGTGAAGCCGGGCATCACGTGCCTTTGGCAGATCTCGGGCCGCTCGAGCGTGCCGTTCGAGCGCTGGATGGCGCTCGATAACGCCTATATCGACGGCTGGTCGCCGCTCGGCGACCTCCGCATCCTCATCGCGACGATTCCGGCGGTGCTCCGCGGCGACGGCGCCCATTAAACCCTCGCCGCGCGTCCGCGACGGCCGCGCACGGTTGCGCGTCGTCGCGCCCGCGCCGTTGCCGCCCGCGCCGCGCGTCCCCGCGAGCCCGCCGCGCTCGCTCGCGGCCTCGACGATCATCGTCATGGCGGCGACGCTCGGGTCCAGCCTGCTCGGCTTCGGCCGCGAGGTCGTCAACGCGCGGTTCTTCGGCACGCAGCGCGAGATGGACGCCTTCCTCGCGGCGGCGACGATCCCGACGATCCTCTTCGGGATCTTCAACGGCGCCCTCGTGAGCGCGCTCGTGCCGGTCTTCTCCGAGTACATCGAGCGCGGCGACGACGAGGGCCTGCGGCGCCTCGCGAGTACGATCCTCAACGCGCTCGCCCTCGGGCTCACGGCGCTCGCGGCGCTCGGCTGGTTCGCCGCGCCCGTCTTCGTGCCGCTCGTCGCGCGCGGCTTCTCGACCCCCGAGCTGCGCGTGACGACCGAGATGACCCGCTGGCTCATGCCGACCGTGGTCGCGACGAGCCTCGCAGGTGTCGCGAGCGCGATGCTCAATGCCAGGCGCCGCTTCGTCGCGACCGCCCTGCAGGGCGTCGCGATCAACGCCGTCACGATCGGCGTGGTCGTCGTCCTCGAGCGACGGCTCGGCATCTACGCCCTCGTGCTCGGCACGACGCTCGGGCTCTTCGCGCAGCTCGGCGTGCAGCTGCCGGCGGTACTCGCCGGCCGGCTCTACCGGCCCGTGCTCGATCTGCGCCATCCGGGGCTGCGCCGGGTGTGGCTGATGCTCGGGCCGATCGTCGTCGGCTCGGCGGCGGGCCAGATCGCGATCTTCTTCGATCGCAACTTCGCCTCGACGCTCACACCCGGCTACATCTCGGGGATGAACTACGCGACGAAGCTCGTCGGCTTCCCGCAGCAGATCTTCGCGGCCGCGATCGCGACCGTGCTCTTCCCGCTCCTGGCCTCGCAGTTCGCCAAGGATGACCGGGACGGCGTCGGCGAGCATCTCGTGCTCGGCCTGCGACTCGTAAACTTCATCACGATCCCGGCGGTTTTCGCGCTGAGCATCCTCGCGCGGCCGATCGTCGCGGCGCTCTTCCAGCGCGGCGAGTTCCGCGCGAGCGCGACGGATCTCTGCGCTGGGCTCCTCCCCTACGCCGCGATCGGCCTCGTCGGCCTCGCGGCCTGCGTCGTGCTGACGCGCTGCTGCTTCGCGGCGGGCGAGACGCGCTGGACGATCGGCATCTCGATCTTCACCGTGGTCCTCAACGTCGGGCTCTCGCTGCTGTGGCTGCGACCGCTCGGGGCGCGCGGGTTACTGCTCGCGAACTCGGTGAGCCAGTGGGTCCAGGCGGCGCTCCTCGCGGCACTCGTCTGGCGCCTGACGCGTGGCTTCGCGTGGCTGCGGATCGTCGACTCGACGGTCCGCATCCTCGCCTGCTCGACGGTCATGGCACTCGCGCTGCAGTGGATCGCGACCCTCGGGACCGACGTCGATGCGACGTTCGCAGCGCGGGCCTCCTATCTCGCGGGGCAGCTCTGCGTCGGGGCGCTCGTCTTCGTCGGCGCGGCCCGACTCCTGCACGTCGAGGAGCTCTCGATCGCCGCGCGGTCGATCCTGCGCTACCTGACGTCACCGCGCGTGCCGTCGCCTGCCGAGACGGTCGAGGCTCCCATTGCTTGACATGGCGTCGCGCATCCGGAGCTTCGCGACGAGCGACTTCGCACGGCAGTCGGCGATCGTCTTCGCCTCGACGCTCGCGATCAACGCGCTCGGCTACGGCTTCCACTTCGCGATCAGCCGCCGGATCGGCGTCGACGCCTACGGCACGCTCTCGGCGCTCAACGCCGGCTACATGATCAGCCTCACGGTCGCGACGATCTTCGCGACGATCGTCGTGAAGTTCTCGGCGGAACTGCGGGCCGTCGGCGACCTGCCGCGCCTCGCCGCGCTCTCGCGCCGGCTGGCTGCCTTCGTCGTAGCGGTCGGAACCGCGACGCTCGTCGTCGGGCTGCTGGCGTCCCCGGCGATCGGGCGCTTCCTCCACGTGCGCGATGTGCGCGCCGTCGCCGTCGTCGTCGGGATCGTCGCGCTCACGATCGCCGCAGGCCCGCTCCGCGCCATCTTTCAGGGCATGGAAGAGTTTACGACGTTCGCGGTCCTCGGCGTCATCGAGAGCTTCGTGAAGGCGCTGGCGGGAGTGCTCCTCGTGTACGTCGGCTTCGGCGTCACCGGGGCGTTCGCGGGGTGGGCGCTCGGGACGGCGCTCTCGCTCGCGGCCGTCGCCGTGGCGCTCGTGCGGCGCTTCCGGAGCTTCGAGCGCGTGCCGTTCAACGTCGACGTGCGCCGGCTCGCGGCGACCACGGGCGGGGTCGCGACCGGGATGCTCGCGCTCACCGCGCTCGGCTACGCCGACGTGATCGTCGTGAAGCACTTCGTCGACGCGCGCACGGCCGGGCTCTACGGCGCACTTTCGCTCTCGGGAAAGATCCTGCTCTTCTTCGTGGCGTTCGTGCCGACGGTCGTGCTGCCGAAGGCAACGCGCGCAGCGCTCGCGGGCCGCAGCGCCCTGCCGACGTTGCTGCAGGCGCTCGGCCTCGTCATCGTGATCTCGGTCTGCGGCCTTGCGGTCTACGGGCTCACACCCCGGCTCGTCGTGACCGCGCTCGCGGGCAGCGCCTTTGCGCCGGCGGCCCCGTACGCGTTCTCCTACGGCGTCGCGATGGTGTTCCTCGCGGCGCTCAACGTCGTCGTGAGCTTCAAGATCGGCCTGCACCGCTTCGACTTCGTCGTGCCGGTCGTCATGATCGCGCTCGCCGAGATCGCCGGGATCTCGCTGCGCCATGCAAACCTCGGCGAGGTCATCGAGGTCCTCGTGGCCGGGAACGCCGCCGCGTTCTTCGCCTCCCTCTACCGGATCGGGTCGGTCGCCCCCATCGTCGCGGAGCGCAGCGCCGCGGCGTAAGCGCGCCGGCCGCGCACGTCGCGGGCCGTCTGGGCGATCTCCCTGGTGCGCGGTGACTCGAGCGCCCGCAGGATGTGCTCGGCGGCGCGCCCGTCGCCGAAGAGCGGCGGATGCTCGGCCGGCGGCGGCGTCTCGTCCTGGAGGGCCCGGCGGATCGCCGCGGTCCGGCCGCCCGCGAGCACGTTCCAGCCGGCCTCGACCGTGTTCGTCCACTCCGTCGAGTCGCGCAGCGTGATCGCCCGGACCCCCGCGAAGTACGCCTCGCGCGCAACGCCGCCGGAATCGGTGAGGATCTTCGTCGCGCCGAGCTCGAGCGCGACGATCTCGAGGTAGCCGAGCGGCTCGACGGCGACGACGCCCGCCGGCATGGGGATCCCGAAGGCGCGCAGCCGGGTCGCCGTTCGAGGGTGCATCGGGAAGACGATCGGCCGGGGGGCGTCCGCGAGCCCAGCGACGATCGCCGCGAGCCGGTCGCGGTCGTCGACGTTCTCGGCCCGGTGCAGGGTCAGGAGATCGTACGCGGCGGGAACCCGGGGGTCGCGTGGCAGGGCGAGCGCTCGGGCGCGGGCTTTGAGGAAGACGTCGTACATCACGTCGCCGACGACGTGGACGTCCTGCGTGATGCCCTCGTGGGCGAGCCGGGCCCGCGCGCCCTCGTCCGTGACGAGCGCGACGTCGGCGACGTGATCGGCCACGATCCGATTGATCTCCTCGGGCATCGTCCGGTCGAACGAGCGCATCCCGCCCTCGACGTGGACGAGCGGGTACAGGAGTTGCTTGGCCGCGAGGGTCCCCGCGAGCGTGCTCGTCGTGTCGCCGCGAACCACGACGAGATCGGGATCGTGCTCGCGCAGCACCTCGGCGATCCCCGCGAGCATCTCGCCCGTCTGGGAGCTCGGGTCGAGCGGGCCGACGTTGAGGTGGACGTCAGGCGTCGGGATGTCGAGTTCGCGGAAGAAACGGTCAGACATCCGGTCATCGTAGTGCTGACCGGTGTGAACCAGTATCTCCTGGTGCTCGCGTCGCAGCACGCGCGCGAGCATCGCGACCTGCACGAATTCCGGCCGCGCGCCGACGATCGAGACGATCTTCACGAGTGATTCATCGGCTCTCGGGTCCTTTCCACATCAACAAAATCGCGTAGAACTGGTGCGCTCGATCATGCGTTGACTCTAGCGCACCCTCCCGAATCGACCGATACATCCGACATGCTCAGAGGAAACGTTCTCCGATGATCGAGACTGCCGTTCCCGTCCCGCTCGTCTCCACGAGCGTCGGCGAAGCCGAGATCGACGCCGTCGTTGCGGTGATGCGTTCGGGCCAGCTTGCCCAGGGTCCGGTCGTTGCCGCCTTCGAGCGCGACGTCGCGGCCATCGTCGGCGTCGCCCATGCGGTCGCGATGAACTCGGGTACGGCGGCGAACCACGCGGCGCTCGAGGCGCTCGGCATCGGCGACGGGGACGAGGTGATCGTCACCCCCTTCACGTTCGCGGCGACCGCGACCCCGATCTTGATGCAGCGCGCGGTGCCACGCTTCGTCGACGTCGATCCGCGCACGTTCAACCTCGATCCGCGCGCCGCGCTCGCCGCCGCCGGCACGCGCACGCGCGGCGCCGTGCTCGTCGATCTCTTCGGTCTCCCGCTCGATCCGGCGCATCGCGGAACGCTGCGCGAGCACCGCATCAGCTTCGTCGAGGACGCCTGTCAGGCCATCGGTGCGCGGCGCGACGGCGCCGCGGCGGGCGCGCTCGGTGACGCCGCGTCGTTTTCATTCTACGCCACGAAGAACGTGATGACGGGCGAGGGCGGCATGCTCGTCACGAACGACGACGCGCTCGCGGCGAGCGCGCGCCGCTTCCGCCATCATGGCCAGGGCGCGACCTACGAGTATCTCTCGCTCGGCTATAACTACCGGATGACGGACGTGCTCGCGGCGATCGGCCGCGTGCAGGTCGGCCGGCTCGCGGAGCTCACGGCGGCCCGGCGCGCGAACGCCGCGGCGTACGACGAAGCGCTCGGCGACCTGCCGGGTATCACGATCCCGTTCGTTCCGGCGGGCGTCGAGCACGCGTACCATCAGTACTCGATCCTCGTCGATCCCGAACTGACGCCCAACGGCATCGACCGCGACGGCGTGCGCGCGGCGCTCGCAGCGCGCCGGGTCGGTTCCGGCGTCTACTATCCCAAGCCCCTGCACCTGCATCCGCTCTTCGCGGAGTTCGGCTACGGCCCGGGCGACTTCCCCATTGCCGAGCGCCTCGCGGCGCAGATCCTCGCGCTGCCGGTGGCGCCCGGCCTCGACGCCGCCGGCCGCGCGAGCGTCGTGCGCGCGATCCGAAGCGCCGTCGGCGCGGCGTGAACGGCTCGGTGCGGCGCGACGTTCGCATCGGCGTCGTCGGCTTTGGCTCGATCGGCCGCAATCACGCCCGGAATCTGCGCGACCTCGCGGGCATCGAGCTCGTCGGCGTCACCGACCTCGCGCCCGAGGCGCTGGCGCAAGCGACCGAGCTCGGCTTCCCGACGTATCCCAGCATCGACGCGCTGATCGCCGCGCGGCTCGACGGCGTCGTCATCAGCGTGCCGACGAGCCTGCACGAGGACGTCGCGATGCCCTTCATCGCGGCTCGCGTCGCGCTGCTCGTCGAGAAGCCGCTCGCGGGCACCCTCGCCACCGCGAAGCGGCTGCTGCAGGCGTGCACGGCGGCGGCCGTGCCGCTCATGGTCGGCTACATCGAGCGCTACAACCCGGCGATCGTCGCGGTTCGCGACTTCGCGGCGAGCGGCGCGATCGGCGAGGTCATCAGCATCTCGACGCGCCGCGTCGGCGCGGTGCCGCCGCGGATCCGCGACTCGAGCGTGCTCGTGGACATCGGCGTGCACGACATCGACATGGTCGCCTACATCACCGGGGCGCGGCTGACGCTGCGCGCCGCGCAGGGCGGCATGGCCGTTTTGCACGATCGGCTCGACTACGCCTCGCTGATGATCGACGCCGAGGGCTGCAGCGCGATGGTCGAGACGAACTGGGTGACCCCGACGAAGATCCGCGAGCTCTCGATCACGGGCACGAACGGCTTCGCGCACGTCGATTACATCACGCAAGTCGCCCGCTACGCTCGCGGCTCGAGCTTCGAGCCGCAGGAAAACTTCGCGGCGTTCGTCGCCAACTACGAGGAGGGGTCGCTCGCGGCGATCCCCGTCACGCGCCGCGAGCCGCTCGCTCGCGAGCTCGAGGTCTTCGCATCGGGGATCCGCGGCGGCGAGCTGCCGGATCCCGGCATGGCGCTAGCGTCGCTCCGGATCGCCGAGGAGGCGACGCAGATGATCGAGCGCCAGAACGTCCGGCGCCCGATCTTCGTCAGCGCGTGAGCGCGGGCGAGGCGATCGTCCACCCGACGGCGACCGTCGAGGACGGCGCGACGCTCGGCGCGGAGACGCGCGTGTGGCACGAGGCGCAGATTCGCCGGGGCGCGTCGGTCGGGGCGCGCTGCGTCGTCGGCAAGGGCGCCTTCGTCGACATGGACGTCACGATCGGCGACGACGGGAAGCTCCAGAATTACGCCTGCGTGTATCACGGCGTGACGCTCGGCCGCGGCGTCTTCGTCGGCCCGCACGCGGTGTTCGCAAACGACCTTCGGCCGCGGGCGACGGATCCCGAGTTCCGGCCGCTACGCGACGGGGATTGGGAAGTCGGCGTCACGACGGTCGGCGACGGCGCCGCGATCGGGGCGAACGCGACGATCCTGCCTGGCGTCACGATCGGCGCGTGGGCGATGATCGGCGCAGCCGCCGTCGTCACACGCGACGTCGCGGCCTACGCCCTTGTCGTCGGCTCGCCGGCGCGCGAGATCGGCTGGGTTTGCCGCTGCGGCGGTCGTGTCGCAGATGGTGCGCGGGACTGCGCGCGCTGCGGCGTGCTCCCCGAGGATCACCCCGCCCGGGCGGCGGTTAGCGGTTCGCGAGCCGGACGTTGAGAATGCCCTGCTCGCGGAAGAGCGCCTCGACCCGGTCGGCGGTCTCCGGCGTCGCGGCGAAGCCGACCACGGCGCGCCCGCGGCCCAGCGCCTCGACGTAGTTTCCCATCTCGTCCTCGCGAATGCCGAGCTCCGCGAGCCGGTCGTCCGACGCCCCGGGCCGGACGAGCGACTCCATCGGCCGGTAGCCCGTGAGGCCGGGAACGCCCGTGCCCTGGCCACGATCGCCGCTCTCACCGAGGTTCATCACGCTGCGACGCGCGTCCGTCAGGAGTTCGCCGCCAATGATGCCGCCCGTCTCAGGCTCGTCGCCCGGCTCGACGACGAGTAGGGACCCCGTCTCGAGACCCGCCGCACCGAGCGCGGCTCGGAGCGCCGCGACGTCCGCGGTTGGCGAGAGTCCGGTGACCATCACGCTCATCGTCGCCCGCTTCGCGCTTCCGGCCGGGCCCCCTACGACCCGGACGGCGGGGCGAGCCTGCGGCCGGGCGCCGGAACGAACGCGCGATAGGTCGTCTCGCGCACGAACGCGAGAATGGCCGCCCCGAGCCCCAAGAGAAAGAAGAGCGCGGTGACGGCCCAGCCGATCACGGGCAGCGATTGCGCTGCGGTCACCACGAGCAGGCCGAGCAGCAACGCACCGAGGGGGCTCGCGGTCGTCTCCGGCACGAGCGACTCGACGAGGCGCCGGCCGAGCGTCAGCGCCACCGCGGCGTTGCCGATCCAGAGCGCCGCAACGGCGATCGCGACCGCGATCGGGACGAGCGGGATCCCGATGACGCTCAGGACGAGGAGCACGACGAGCGGCACGGCGGCGACCGCGGCGACCGCTCCCGTCGCCCCGGAGAGGCCGGGATGATTCTCGATGCGTTCGATCGCGATGCGAACGCGGACCGGGAAAAGGAGGAACGCCAGCACGACGACCACGTCCCAGCCGAGCTTTCGAAGGATGCCGCGTTCGCCCGCCGCGGCGTCGCCGACGGGAAGCGGCCCCATCCACGGCACGCTTTCGCCGTCGGAGACGCCCGCGACCGTGCCGTCGACCTCACAGCCGTCGAGCTGCTCGAATGTCCCGAAAAACGTTCGCACGTTGCCGTCGATGACGGCGCCGGGCGTGCAGACGACCGTTCCGAAAACAACGTCGAGGTCGCCGCCCACCTCGTCGCCCGGCCCGAGCTCGACCGTCGAGAACCAGACGGACTTGCCGTGCGCCAACCCGCCGGCGGGCGCCGCGGCGGCCGTGGCGAGCCCGAAGGCGACGAGCGCGACCACACCAGCGACGAGCGAGCGAACCCTCACGAGCCGGGCGCGGAGTCTGCTTGGGCGCGGCGCCGCAGGCGGCCGTAGACGGCGACGATCGCCGCGACCGCGAGCGTATCGAGCACGAGGAGGGCGATCATCGCCGCGACGACCGCGGGAGTCCGCGTGCCCGCGAGCCGCGCGCTCGCCGCCACGAGCATCAGGAGGAGATCGTCGATCCCGACGATGGCCGCGAAGATGAGGCCGAGCGACGCGCGCGCCGCCGGACCGCCGACGACGAAGAACGCGGCGATCGTGATCCAGGCGAAAGCAACGTAGGTGACGACCACCGCCGACCACGACGCGACCGCGATGCGCGGCTGGGGGGCGCGGATGACGCTGGCCATGACGCGATCGGTGAAATTCCCGCCCGGCTCGACTGCGGGCGAGGCGGTCAGCAGCCCGTCGAGCGAGCGGAGGTCGCGCAGGAACGAGGCGCACGAGCCGCACCGTTCGAGGTGCTCGTTCGTGGCCGAGCGCTCGCGCGGGCCGATGGTCCCCTCAGCGTACTGCGCGAGCAGCGACTCAAAATGCTGGCAGAGCACGCGGGAACGGACGGGCGGCGCGCGTCGCGCTCGCGGGCGTCGGCAAGGCGGCGACCGCAGCGGCCTCGCGCTCGCGCAGCCGCTGGGCGAGCGCAATCTTCCCGCGGTGGATCAGCGTCTTCACGTTCCCGAGCGAGAGCCCGAGCGTCTCGGCGATCCGCTGATAGTCCATATCGTCGTAGTAGCGGAGCGCGAGCACGGCGCGCGTGCGCTCCGGCAACTCGGCGAGCGCCTCGCGCACGGCGGCGTCGGATTCGGCCCGCAGCACGCCGCGCGCCGGATCCGCATCGGTCGATACGTCGGGGAAGGCCGTCTCGAGGTTGCGCTCGGTGCCGAGCTCCTGCGTCGCGGGGCGCCGCAGCGAGCGGCCGAGATACGTCCGTACGACGTTGCGCGCGATCTGATAGAGCCAAGTGGAGAAGCTGCCGAGGCTCGGATTGAACGTGCCGAGGTGCGCGTAGGCGCGCGCGAACGTTTCTTGCGCGAGATCGTCGATATCGGCGGGCGTGCGGATGCTCGCGCCGACGAAGCGCGTGATGCCCCGCTTGTACCGATCGACGAGCGCCGCGAACGCGTCGCGCTGTCCCGCCAAGACGTAGGCGACGAGGATCGAGTCGTCGGGTCCCAGGGTCTCCATGTCCAGCCGATTCTCCCTCGCGCGCTTCGTACCCGGAGGACTTCGAGTTGTTTCACCGCCGGAGCCGCTTGCGTCGATGCGGAACCAAAGCGCGATGGATGCGGCGAATGCGGCGATCGAACGGGCGACGCTGCGGCTGCTCGGATGCGACGGCCTCGGTCCCGGCGGCCGCTCGGTACCGTACCTCGTCGTCGAGCGCGTCGGGGCGGCGGGCGGGACGGCAGGGGCTGCGGCCGCCGTCGGCGTGCTCGTGGCCCGGACGCGGCGCACGCTCGACGACGTTGCGAGCGCGCTCGCGGACGGCAGCCTCGAGCCGCCGTGCGGCCGCGACGACGTGGAGTTGGCGCGCGGCGCACTGCGGCGCACGGTCGCCGAGACGCTCGTGCATCTGGCGCGTCGGCGCGGCGAGCGCGCCGAGCTCCGAGCGCGCTTCGGCGACGCGCCCGGCGGCCGCACGAGCGTCCCTTCGGGGCCCGATCTCGTTGCGCGGGCGCTCGCCGCGGCCGGGGCGGGGGCGGCGGAACTGCTCGTCGCCGACGGGGCCATGCGTGCGATCGGCTACGGTCGCACCCGCACGACCCGGCCCGGCATCGGGCCCTCGCAGGAAGACCTGCGCGATCTGCGCGAGGCGCTCGACGTGGGCGACCCGGGCGGCGGGTACGTTGCGGTCGCCGTGCCGGCCGGCGGTGCCGTCGAGGCCGAGTACGCGGCGATCGCCGCGCTCGAGCGGATCGACGCGCCGACCGATGCGCGCGTCCGAGCGTACGCCATGCGGCTCGGTGCGCTCGGCGGCGTGCGCATCCCGGCCGCACCCGGCCGCGCGACCGAGCGCGATCCGCTCGAGGACGGCGAGGCACAAGCGTGGGACCCGTTCGCCGAGGCGTTCGCGCGGTCGGCGGTGCTCCGGTGACTCGCGTCGGCCGCTGCGCGCTCGTCCTCGGGGCGACATTCGGGCTCGTCGCGCCGCGCGTGGTGACGGCGGCCGCGATCGTCGTGCCGGACGACGGCGGCACGGCCCGCAGCGGCGCGGCGATGGACGCGCTGCGCCGCGACCTCGACGCGATCGTCGCGCACGCCGAGCTGGGCCCGGCCGGCGCGCACGTCGGCGTGCTCGCGATCGACGCGCGGGACGGGCGCGACCTCTATGCCCGCGAGGCCGATGCCGCGTTTCAGCCGGCGAGCAGCCTCAAGCTCCTCGTCGGCGCGGTCGCCCTCGATCGGCTCGGTCCGGCGGCGACCTTCACGACGCGGGCCTACCTCGCGCCGGCCGCGGGCGGCTACGCGACGCTGCGGGTCGTCGGCGGCGGCGACCCGTTCCTCGGCGCGGCCGACGTCACGTCGCTCGCGGCGGCGGTCGCCGTCTCGGGCGCCCGGGTCCTCGACGTCATCGTCGACGCGAGCCGCTTCGGCGGCCTGCCGACGCCCGCGGGCTGGGAGATCGACGATGAGGGTCAGGACTATGCGGCGCCGATCTCGGCCGCGTCGGTCGACGGGGACCTGCTGCACCTCGCCCTCGGCGGACCGCTCATCGGCGGCCGGCTGCCCGTCGCGTGGACGCCCGCGGTTTCGGGCGACGTCGCACCCGATGTGGTGTGCGACGCGCGCGTCCGCGCCGCGAGCGTCGTCATCGATGCCGGGCCGGTCGCAAGCGCGGAGAACGCGGTCGACCCCGACGTCGGGCCGGGCGCGAGCGGCTGCCTCGTCGTAACCGGCCGGCTGGTGCCGTCGGCGGCGGCCACGTCGCTCGACGTCGCGCTCCCCGATCCGCCGCGCTACCTGCGCGCCGCGATCGTCGCGGCGCTCGGGAAGGCGGGGGTCACCGGGCCGTATCTCGGCGCGCCCTGGCAGCCGGGCACGCCGCTCGGTGCCGGCGGGCGCTTCGTGTGGGTGCACGTCTCGCGGCCCCTGGCCGCGACGCTCGGGCCGCGTTTTTGGATCCCGAGCGACAACACGGTCGCCGAGACGTGGCTGCGCGAGCTCGCGGTCGGCCCGGGCATCGCGGGCACGACGCCGGGCGGGCTCGCGCTCGAGCGGACGTGGCTGCGCGGCATCGGCGTCGATCCCGCGACCGCGACGCTCGCCGACGGCAGCGGGCTCTCGCAGTACGACCGGATTCCGCCGCGCGCCCTGGTCGGCATCCTGCGCCGAATGTGGGCCGGGCCGAACCGCCGGCTCGTGCTCGACTCGCTGCCGGTCGGCGGCGCGCGCGGGACGATCGAGGGACTCGCCGGAACGTCGGTCGCCGGTCGCGTGTTCGCCAAGACCGGCAGTATGTCGCACGTCCGCGCGCTCGCGGGCTACCTTGCGACGCCGGCGCATGGAACGGTGATCTTCGCGATCATGGTCGATGACTGGCTCGGCGAGTCGCCCGGCCTCGTGGATATGCGCGCGAAGCTGCTCGCGCGGCTCGCCGCCGATCCCTGAGCGGCATGGCTCGAGCGCTTCGGGAGCGCACCAAGCGGGCGACATGAAAAAGACGGCACTCGTCACCGGAATCACGGGGCAAGACGGATCGTATCTCGCCGAGCTGCTGCTCGACCGCGGCTATCGCGTCGTCGGGATGACGCGCCGTACGAGCACGGACGTCCACGAGCGCATCGAGCACCTCGTCGACCGGATCGAGATCGTGTCAGGTGATTTGCTCGACCAGGGCTCGCTCACGGCGCTCGTGCGCGACGTCGCCCCGCACGAGTTCTACAATCTCGCCGCGCAGTCGTTCGTGCCGACGTCCTGGAATCAGCCGGTGCTCACGGGCGAGTTCACGGCGCTCGGCGTCACGCGCGCGCTCGAGGCGATCCGCTCGGTCGATCCGGCGATCCGCTTCTACCAGGCCTCGAGCTCCGAGATGTTCGGCAAGGTTCAGGCGGTGCCGCAGGACGAGGAGACGCCGTTCTATCCGCGCTCGCCGTACGGCGTCGCGAAGGTCTACGGCCATTGGATCACCGTGAACTACCGCGAGTCGTTCGGAATGTTCGCGTGCAGCGGGATCCTCTTCAATCACGAGAGCGAGCGGCGCGGCAAGGAGTTCGTGACGCGCAAGATCACGGACGGCGTCGCGCGCATCAAGCTCGGCCTCGCGACGGAGCTGCGGCTCGGCAATCTCGACGCGCAGCGCGACTGGGGATTCGCGGGCGATTACGTGCGCGCGATGTGGCTGATGCTGCAGCAGGCCGAAGCGCAGGACTACGTCGTCTCGACCGGCCGCACGCACACGGTCCGCGAGTTCTGCCGCCTCGCGTTCGCGACGGTCGGCCTCGAGTATCGGGACTACGTCGTCGAGGATGCGCGCTTCTTCCGGCCGGCCGAGGTCGATCTGCTCATCGGCGACCCCGGCAAGGCCAAGCGCGTGCTCGGCTGGGAGCCCGAGGTGACGTTCGAGGCGCTCGTCGAGCGCATGGTCATCGCGGACGTCGCACGGCTGCAGCCGCGCGCCTCGGCATGACCCGCGCGCTCGTGACGGGCGGGACCGGCTTCGTCGGCCGGCACCTCGTCGCGGCGCTGCGGGCGCGCGGGGTCGAGACGATCGCCGCCGGGCGCGCCGAGGACCCTGCACCGCCCGACGTCGCGTTCGATCTCGCCGACGCGGCCGGCATCGCATGCGTCGTCCGCGATGCAGCCCCCGACGTCGTCTTCCACCTCGCGGCGCAGGCCTCGGTCGCGGACGCCGGGCGCGATCCGCTCGCGGCCTACGACGCGAACGTCCTCGGGACGGCGCGCGTCGTCGAGGCGATCCGCGCCCTCGACCGGCCGCCGCTTCTGCTGTTCGCGAGCTCGGGCGAGGTCTACGGCCCGCGCGACCCGGGCGAGCTGCCGGCAGGCGAGACGCTGCTGCCCCGGCCGCTCGGGGCGTACGCCGCGAGCAAGCTCGGCGCCGAGGCGATCGTCGACGCCGCGGGGCGCGCCACGGGGCTGCGCGCCGTCGTGACGCGGGCGTTCAACCACATCGGGCCCGGGCAGAGCCCGCGCTTCGCCGTCGCGGCGTTCGCCCGGCGTATCGCTGCCGTCGCCGCGGGCGGCGCGCCCGTACTGGCGGTCGGCAACCTCAGCCCGACGCGCGACTTCCTCGACGTTCGCGACGTCGTCGCGGCCTACGTCGCCGTGGCGACCGCGGCTCGCGCGGGCGATGCGCCGTGCGGCCTCTACAACGTCTGCGGCGGCGTGGCGACCCGGGTCTCGGAGATCGTCCGGGCGCTCGTCGCGATCGCGGGCGTCGAGGTCGAGGTGCGCGAGGATCCCGAGCTCATGCGGCCCGTCGACCTGCCCGAGAGCGTCGGCGACGCGGCGAAGCTGCGCGCCGCCACGGGCTGGTCGCCGCGCATCTCGCTCGAGGCGTCGCTGCGCGACGTCTATGCCGAAGCGGTCGCGGCGGCATGAGGGTCGCGCACGTCGAGATGATCGGCGGCGCGAGCGGCAACATGCTGCTCGGCGCGCTGCTCGACGCGGGGGCCGACGTCGTCGCGCTCGAGGCGGCGCTGCGAACGATTCCCGTCGACGGCTGGACGCTCGTGCGCGACCGGGTCGTCAAGTGCGGCATCGCCGCGACGCATGCCGATTTCGCGATCCCGGCCGAGGCGCACGAGCACGCGCCGGAGGACCACGACCACGCCCACGGTAGCCACGACCGCGCGCATGACAAGCACGGCGGGCACGGCCGGCCGCTCGCGGAGGTGCTCGAGATTCTCGCGGGCAGCGGGCTCAGCGAGCGGCAGCAAGCGCGCGCCCGCGCGATCTACGTGCGGCTGGGCGAAGCGGAGGCGCGCGTCCACGGCGGCTCGGTCGACGACGTCCATTTCCACGAGGTCGGCGCGATCGACGCGATCCTCGACGTCGCGGCGACGTGCGTCGGCTTCGATCTCCTCGGCGTCGAGCGCGTGACGTGCGGCGCGTTCCCGATCGGGCGGGGCCCCGTCGCGATGACGCACGGCAGATACCCCAACCCGCCGCCCGCGACGGCCGAGCTGCTGCGCGGCGCGCCGACCTACGATGGCGGGATCGCGGGCGAGATGGTGACGCCGACGGGTGCGGCGATCCTCACCGGACTCGTTGCGGAGCCGGGCGTGCGGCCCGCGATGCGCGCCGAGCGCATCGGCTACGGCGCGGGCCGCTCGGACTTCGCGATCCCGAACGTGCTGCGCGTTTCGATCGGCCCGGCCGACGCGACGGCAGCCGCGCCGGCGCTCGCGGCGGGCGTCACGACGGACGAGATCGTCGTGCTCGAAGCCAACGTCGACGACATGTCGCCGCAGCGCTTCGAGCTCGCCCTCGAGCGCATGCTCGCCGCGGGTGCCGCGGACGTGTGGCTCGCGCCGGTTCAGATGAAGAAGAACCGGCCCGCCGTGCTCCTCGGCGCGCTCGCGCCGCCCGCGGCTGAGGCCGCCGTCGCGCGCGCGATGCTCGTGGAGACGACGACGCTCGGCGTGCGCGTGCGGCGCGAGCGGCGCTACGTCCTCGAACGGGAGACGGTCGAAATCGCGACGCCGCTCGGCGCGGTCCGGATCAAAACGGCCGCGGTCGACGGAGCGTCGCGCCGGACGCTCGAATACGACGATCTCGTCCGGATCGCGCGCGCGACCGGCCTGCCGCTCGCGAGCGTCGTCGCTCGCGTCGAGGAGTCGCTGCCGCCCCAATGACCGTCTCCGATTCGAATAGGGCGCCTGCGGCTGATGCTCGCGAAGCCGCAGCTGCCGCGGCGCTCGCGGCCGCCGGGTTCCCGACGCTCCGCGTGCGCGCGACCGGCGACGTCGCCGCGCTCGCGGGGCCGCCCGCGGCGCTCGCGGCGACGCTCGCGGAGCCGGCGCGTGCGGACGTGCTCGCGGCGGTGCGCGGCGCGGGCTTCCGGCACGTTGCACTCGAGCTTGCCGATGGCTGAGCGCACGCGGACGTGGCGCGACCGGGTTTTCGCGCGACGCGGAACGCTGCTCGCGATCCCGGCCGTGCTCCTGGTCTCAGCGGGCAAGCCGACGCCGCGCGGGATTGCGCTCGGCGTGCCGGTCGCGCTCGCGGGCGAGGCGCTCCGTTGCTGGGCCGTCGGCTACTCCGGCGTCACGACGCGCTCCGATCAGGTAACGGCGCCCGCGCTCGTCACCGCCGGGCCGTACGCCTTCGTACGCAACCCGCTCTACGTCGGGAACGCGATCTCGGCGCTCGGATTCACCATCGCGTTCGCGGCCGGCCGGCCGGCCGCCGGCCGCGCGGCGCTCGCGCTCGGCGGACTCGGCACGATGTTCGCGGTGTACGCCGCGATCGTGCCGCTCGAGGAAGCGTATCTTCGCGCGACCTTCGGCGCGGAGTTCGAAGCGTACGTCGCCGCGGTGCCGCGCGTGGTGCCGCGCGTGCCGCCGCTTCCCGAACCCGCCGGCGCCTACGACGCGAGCGTCATCGCGCGCGCCGAATCGCGGACGTTCGTCTGGTTCGGCGTCATGCTCGCGGCGTTGGCACTCCGTGCGCGCGGCATGCGCCGGTCGGAATAGTACGTCTCCTTAGCGGACTATCCGATCGGTTAACGCGCTGTTAAGACCGCTGGACGAGTTCACTGCATATTCGGCAATGAACGAACGCTCGGACATCGATAAGGTTCGGAGCGCCCACCCGCTCGATCGAGCGGCTCGATGGCGACTAGCGCGCCGAGAAAAAGGTCCGTCAATGAAACGGTCTGGTTCGTTGTTCCATGCTCGCATCCGTTCGCCGCTCGCCGCGCTCGCGGCGTCGCTCGCGATTGCGGCCCAGACGCTGCCGGCGTTCGCGCTCGGCGGAACCAACGGCAACGTGCATGACGCGAACGGCCAGGCGGACATCACGATCTCCTCGGCCGCGCTCGACACGTCCACGACGACGGGCGCGGTCCTCGCTGGCGTGCCGCCGAGATCGATGGTTTTCACGCGCCACTGACGCAGGGACCGTGACGGCCGTCCCGTGAAACGGCCGCCATGGTTCACGCGTGAAGCTTCTCGAATACCGCGGGAAGACGTTGCTCGCGCGAGCGGGCGTCCCGATTCCGCGCGGCACGGTTGCGGCGTCCGTCGACGAGGCCGTTGCGGCTGCTGCCGACTTTCCGGACGGCTGCGTTCTGAAGTCCCAGGTCCGGATGGGCGGCCGCGGCAAAGCGGGCGCCATCGTCGTGCTGCGGCCGGGTGACGACGCGCGCGGTGCAGCCGGCGGGCTCTTCGGGAAGCGCCTCGTCGGGCCGCAGAACCCGGGCGGCGAGGTCGTGCGAACCCTGCTCGTCGAGCAGCTGCTCGACATCGCGAGCGAGGCGTATGTCGCGATCTCGATTGACCGGGCGAAGGGCGTCCGCGTCGCGCTCGCGAGCGCACGCGGCGGCATGGCGATCGAAGAGGTCGCCGAGAATGATCCGAGCGCGGTCGTGCGGCGGGACCTCGACGCGGTACTCGGCGTGCGGCCGTACGTCGGCCGCGAGCTCGCCTTCGCCGCGAGCCTGCCGCCCGAGGTCCGCAAGGCGTTCCCCGCCGTCCTCGCCGCGCTCTACGATGCCTCGCGGCGATTCGGCGCCACGCTCGTCGAGATCAACCCGCTCGTGCTCACGCGCACGGGAGCCGTCGTTGCGGGCGATGCGAAGATCGAGCTCGACGACAATGTCCTCGGGCGGCTGCCCGAGCTCGCCGCCTGGCGCTACGACGAGGACGAGAGCGAGCGCGACGCGCTCTCGGGCCGTGCAATCGGACTGCCCCTTGGGAACTTCGCGCGGTTTTCGGGCTCGATCGGGATCCTCGCCAATGGCGCGGGCCTCGGCATGGCGACGATGGACGCGCTTGCCGCGGCGGGCGGTTCGGCCGCGAACTTTCTCGACGTCGGGGGCGGCGCGGGCTCGGATCTCGTGCGCGACTGCTTTCGTTTGGTCATTGAAGATTCGCGGGTGCGCGTCGTGTTCGTGAACATCTTCGGCGGCATCACGCGCTGCGATCTCGTGGCCGAGGGCATCGTCGCGGCGAGCGCGACGCTGCACGAGCGCGGCATACCGCTCGTCGTGCGGCTCACCGGCACGCGCGAAGCGGAGGGTCACGTCATCCTCGAGGCCGCGGGTATCGAGACGGTCCCGACGATGGATGAGGGTGCGCGGCGCGCGGCCGAGCTCGCCGCCTGATGTCGATCTATCTCGACAAGAACTCGCGCGTGCTCGTTCAGGGTATCACCGGCCGCGAGGGCACCTTTCATACCGAGCAGATGCTCGCGTACGGCACGCGCATCGTCGGCGGCGTAACGCCCGGCAAGGGCGGTGCGACCGTCGCGAGCGTGCCCGTCTTCGACACGATGCGCGAGGCCGTGGGCCGCACGGACGCGACGCACTCGATCGTCTTCGTGCCGCCCGCGGGCGCGGCGGACGCGATCTTCGAGGCCTACGACGCGGGCATTACGACCTGCGTCTGCGTCACCGACGGCGTGGCGGTCGGCGATATGATCGACATCGTTGCTGCTACGAAGCCGATGCGGCTCCTCGGGCCGAACTGCCCGGGCTTGCTGTCGGCCGGCCGCGCGTCGCTCGGTATCATGCCGGGTCACGTGTTCACGCCCGGCAACGTCGGCGTGATCTCGCGCTCAGGCACGCTCACGTACGAGATCGTCGCGGCGCTGACGGCCGCGGGACTCGGCCAATCGACGTGCGTCGGGATCGGCGGCGATCCGATCGTCGGGACGCGCTTCGTCGACGTGCTCGAGGCCTTCGCGGCCGATCCCGAGACCACGTCGATCGTGATCTGCGGTGAGATCGGCGACTCGGACGAGGAAGCGGCGGCTACCTACGTCGCGGACCACCTCGCGCACGTGCCCGTGGTCGCGTTCATCGGCGGTCGCTCAGCGCCCGAGGGGACGCGGCTCGGCCACGCGGGGGCGATCGTTTCCGGCAACCTCGGCACCGCGGCGAGCAAACTCGCGGCATTCGCGCATGCCGGCGTGCCCGTCGCCGAACGCCTCTCCGAGATCCCGAGCTTATTAACGGCGAAATCAGGGATTCACCGTCTTAACGCAGATTAACCATCTGGATAAAGGCGAACTGCTTCGGTGCGACAACCGCGCAATCACCAAGCGAGCTTTGCGGCCCGCGCGTATCGTCATCTGGAGCACACGCCCTTGAAACTTCGCCGTCTTGCTACGGTCGGATCTGCCTTACTTTTGGCGAGCGCAATGCTCGCCCCCGATCTCGCCCTCGCCGGCACGACCGGTAGCTTGTCCGGTACCGTCACCGACTCGACAACCGGGAAACCGCTCGCGAATGCGACCGTCTCAATCGCATCCCCGTCGCAATCGGTCTCGGTAAAAACCGACGCGTCGGGCCACTTCAGCTTCCTGACGCTTGCGCCGGACACGTATACCGTGTCCACCGAGTATCCGGGTTACCAGGTTCAGTCGACCGAGGGCGTTACGGTCATCGCTGACCAGAATCGCGTCCTTTCGATCTCCGACTCCAAGAGTCTCAAGCAGATCGGCCGTGTCACGACGCGAGCGCCGCAGAGCCTCGTCAAAGCCGGGACGACAGCCGACGTCTACAGCATAACGCCGGCTCAGCAGACGGCGGCGAAGGGCGTCGGCGGCGGCAGTCAGCTCAATACGGCGTATTCGGGCATTGCGACGGTTCCTGGCGCTCTGGTAACGCCGAATCAGGTGCAGGGCGGCAACGGCGTTGCTCCGTCGCTCTACATTCGTGGCGGCGACTACGATCAGGTCGGTTTCGAGTTCGACGGCGTTCCCATCGACCGGTCGTTCGATCAATATCCGTCTGGTCAGCAGTCCTCGCTCGGCCAGCAAGAGCTTCAAGTTTATACCGGCGCCGCACCCGCGAATGCTGAGGGCCAGGGCATCGCCGGCTTCATCAATCAGGTCATCAAGACTGGAACCTTTCCGACGACGGTATCCGCAGAACTCGGCATCGGCGGACCGAGCTTCTATCACAAGGCTGCGGTGGAGGTCAGTGGCGCAACGAAGGACCGTCGCTTCACGTACTACCTCGGCGCCGATGCCTACAACCAAGAATTCCGGTACGGCGATCAATTCAACGGTGCGGCGATCTCGCCGGCATACGGTGCCCCACTTGCTGCGTGCGCGGGCCAAACGCAGGCCGTCGCGCCGTCGTGCTTCTCGCCCGCCGGTCAGAACTATTCGACGAACGTTTTCACGCCCCAACCCGCGTTCGTCCTCGGCGGCTACAACCTGTTCAGTCCTTCCGGAACCAAGACGCGCGACGACATCGCAAATCTGCACTATTCGATTCCGCATAAGGACGGGACTCGCGACGACATCCAGTTCCTCGCTTTCGAGAACACGATTTCGACGCAGTATTACGATTCGATTCAGGATCAAGGCGGTGTCGCCAACTTCACGAACTTCTTTGGTAGCCAAGCCGTCTACCCAAACTCGTACGTCTACCATGGTGCTGTCGGCGTGCCGCTCCCGGCGAACTACGCGTTCCAGACGTCGCAATATCTCTATCCGAAGTTGCAATCCCCCGAAAGCGGCTTTGGCGGGACGCTTCCGGCCGACCTACGCGACTCGGCTTCAAACGACCAGACGATCTTCAAGCTGCAGTATACGAAGTCGCTCGGGAGTAACGCGTTCTTCCGCCTCTATGGCTATACGTACTATTCGGACTGGCTACAGTACGGGCCGCAGTCGTACAACGCAAATTACCTCGGCGACTTGAGCATCAACTACGAACTCAACGGTCACGCGCGCGGGGTCAGCGGCCTGTTCTCCGATCAGATCAACCCGCAGAACTTGATCTCGCTACAAGGGTCGTACACGACCGCGACGTCGTTGCGCAACAACAATACGACGAGCAACAACACGGCCGGCCCGCTCGCCATTCTCGTCGATTCAAACAACCCGACGAGTGGCACGTGTTATAGCTTAGCGGGCGCACCACAGAACTGCGTCGGCAAAGGCGCCTCGACAATCACCGTGAACCAGGCATATAATGCGGCATATAACGGTGGCGCCGCGCTCCCGGTGGCGACCGGGACATGTGGGACCGGCCCCTGCGAGTATTTCACCGTTGGTGACGGCACGCGAGGGACATTTAATACGGTCGTACCGAAGTTCTACTCGGCCTCGCTCGTCGATCAGATCCATCCCAACGATAAGCTCGCGGTCAACCTCGGCATTCGGCTCGATGACTATCAATTCGTCGGTTCCGATACGACGGCGACGGCAGCCCGAACGCTTTACTACAATACCTACAACAATTACTATTGCCAGAGCAACGCGACGCTCGGAGCCGTCCCCAAAACGTCGCTCGGTATCACCAACGCCGCAGCGGCGACGACCGCGTGCCCAACCGGCACGACGACGTTGAATTTGACGAATCCGCCAGGTCGCGTCACTCAGACCTATCCCGAGTTTCAGCCCCGCGTCGGTGCGACGTATTCGCTCAACAACGCGACCGTCGTTCGTGCCAGCTACGGCCGCTACACGCAAGCGCCGAACAGCGCGTTCGAGCAATATAACTACTTGCAGCAGAACGCGCCCGCTTCCGAACTCGGGTTCCTTCCGCTCGGCTTCACGACGCCGAATCATCCTGTGCGGCCCCAGGTCTCGAATAATTACGATCTTTCGTTCGAGCACGAATTCCGGGGCGGCGTCTCCGTGAAGGTTTCGCCGTTCCTACGCAGCACGCAAGACCAGATCCAACAGTTTTATTTGGACCAGAAGACCAATTTCGTCTCCGGTCTCAACGTCGGCCGCCAGCGCTCGCAAGGCGTCGAGTTCGAGCTCGATAAGGGAAACTTCGCAAACCAGGGCCTCTCGGCGAAGCTCGCTTTCACCTACACGAATAGCTACATTCGCTACAATTCGCTCTCCAGCGGCCGGACGATCATCGATCCGCTGAACGCCGCAGTCTCGCAGTACAACGCATACACGTCGGCGTGCGCGCCGGGCGGAAAAGCGGCTGGAACCGCGGCGTGCGGTGCGACGACTAGCGGTGCGATTGCGGCTCCTTGTTACACGGTCGCAACGGGTGCAGCTGTGACGACGGGCGCATGTACGGCAGCCGACGTTGCGAATCCATACTACAACGCTCCCCTTCAGGGACTGCTCGATCCCAAGGGCAACTATTACACGTACGATCTCTTCCCAGGCGGAATTGGCTCAGCATACACCGGGTACGGAGCACCGTACTTTGCGACGCTGATCGTCCAGGACAAGATTGGCCGCTTTTCGGTGACACCGAACATCCAGGTTATCGCTGGCAACCGCTTCGGTGCTCCCGAGACCACGTTTGGCGTCGATCCGGCCGCGTGCACCGCAACGCTCGGGGCGCCGAACGGTGATGCGCGCTATAATTTCGGCACGGCTGGGGCTGGATCAGCCTACGATGCCGGGAACTGTGGCACGCTCGGCGGCGGCATCCCGGATAAGTATACTGGTAAGTTTGACACGATCGGCGCGTTCGCGTTACCGACGCAACTCTCGTTCGGGACGCAGTTTACCTATGAATTCCCGAAGGTGACGCTGACCGCGACCCTCTCGAATCTCGTCAATAGCTGCTTCGGCGGAACACAGACCGGCTTCTCGGTCAAAGGGGCTTGTACGTACGGCGTCATCGCGCAAGGCTCGGGCGGCGATGTCGGCAACGTCTACAACCCTGGTGCGGCGATTCAGCCAATTCAGAACACGCCGTATCTCCCGTCGTTCATCGCCTATCCGTTCTCGGCGTACTTTTCGGCGAACTTCCACATCTAGTCCTGACTCCGCCGATCGCGAATCGAAACGAGAAGCCCCCGTTGCAAGACGGGGGCTTCTTTCCATCATCGGGCGCGCGCGACGATTCGTTCTCTGCTACGCTAGCGGCCGTGAAGTACGGATACCACTGCGAAGAATGCGAAGAAGCGATCTGGCCTGCAGCGCCGCGGCCCGATCTGCAATGGCTCAAGGATCGCACGCACGTCGTTCGGGAAGTCGCGAGCCATTCGCATGGCGGACTCGATACGTGGCTCGTCGAGGGCCTCGCGTTTCTCGACCATCATGCTGGACACGATCTCTCGATCGTGTCGAAGACGTAGCGCGAGCCGCGGTCAGAGCAGGACGGTGAGCCGTTCGCCCGGATGCAGCGTTACGCCACGCAGACGGTTGGCCGCCACGATGCGATCGACGGTGTCCTGCGTGCTCGCGTCGTCAGCCGTAAAGTGCTCGGCGATCGACCAGATCGTGTCGCCGGGTTTGACGACGACTGAGGTCCGATGCCGGGGTCCCGCGGCAAAGACCCGTGATCCAGCGAGCCCGGGCAACGCGACGACGGCGCTGAGCGCGGCGAGCGATAAGAGTGGCATCAGGGTCGGTTTTGCCCGTCGATTGAACTCCATGGCTCCGTCCTCCCCCAACATATCGTGCCAAACGCACGTTCGTACACCAATCGTACCGAGGGGCCATGGGGAAGTCAAGCCGAAATCGAACGTATGTTTGCGTTGATCGGGCCGGTATGGTACGCTCGCCGCAATCGCGGCGAGCATATGTTCGACGCATCGAAGCGGAGAGACCATGACGGACCGTGTCCCCACCGCGCGGCAGCGCGACATCCTCGAGTCGATCCATCGATTCACGGAGGAGCACGGCTATCCGCCGTCCGTGCGCGAGATCGGCGAGCTCGTCGGGCTCTCGTCCTCGTCCACCGTTCAAGCGCATCTCAAGACGCTCGAGGCGCTCGGGTTGATCACGCGCGATCCCTCGAAGCCCCGCGCCATCAAGCCGAGCTCGCCGTCGCCCAATGCGGTGCGGCACGATGACGCGTATGGCGTCCTGCCGATCGTCGGCCGCGTTGCCGCGGGCGTTCCGATGACGGCGACCGAGAACCAAGACGGCGAGCTCGTCGTCCCGCCGGAGCTCGCGCGGCGCGAGGGAACGTTCGTCTTACGCGTGCGCGGCGAGTCGATGATCGAGGCGGCGATTCTCGACGGCGATCTCATCGTCGTCGCGCCGCAACCCGATGCGACCGACGGCGAGATCGTCGTCGCGTTGGTGGACGGTGAGGCAACCGTCAAGCGCTTCTTCCGGGAGCGCGGCCGGATCCGACTCCAGCCGGAGAACCGCTCGATGGGCCCGATTTACAGCGACGACATCGCGATCGTCGGCCGCGTCGAGGCGGTTTTCCGCCGCCTGTAGCCGCATGCGGCCGGAGCGCCGCCCTCGCGTGCGAAACGAATGGGCACGTGACCCCGCCCGCTACCGGCCGCCCGTCCCGCCTGCCTGAGACCCTCGGCCGCCTCGTCGTTGGTGTTCGCCGGCTCTCGGAGTCCGCGGAGATGGCGGCGACTCAAGCGGCGTTGCCGCCGAGCTTCGTTGGGCTCGGCATCGCACTCGTTATCGGGATGGCGCTCGTCCCGGGGACGCTCCTGCAGCGTTTCTCCGACGCGTTCATCGCGGCGTTCGGCGCGATGTCGGCGTTGCTCGTCGTGCTGCTCGCCGACGCCTACGCCCGGCGTACGGCCGTGCCGCGAGCTCAGGCCATCGCGCTCTCGGTCGCGACCTTCGCGGTGTCGCTCCCATATCGCGGGCGTTCGCCGCTGGAACTCGCGGTCGCGGTCGGCCCGACCGGTCTCTTCCTCGCGATCGGCGTGGGCCTCGGCGCAACGGCAGTGCTCGCGGTCGCGCGGCGCCGCCTCGGCGCGAAGATCGGGACGCTCGCGGCGACCGCCGCCGTGCTCGGGCTCGCACTCGCGCTCGCGCTCGCGGGAATCTCGGTGACCGGCGCGATCGATGCCGCGATCTCGCCGCTCGGTCGGCTGGGCGACAGTCTCGGCGCGCTGCTCATCATCGTTCTGCTCGAAACGCTCCTCTGGGTCGTCGGCATCCACGGGCCGGCCTTGCTCGCGCCCGTCATCCTGCCGATCTACATTCGGTTGCAGCTCGCGAATACGGCCGCGCTCGTGCACGATCGGCCGTTGCCGCACATCGTCACGGTGTCGCTCTTCCTCTTCGTGTTCCCGGGCGGAGCGGGTGCGACGCTGCCGCTCGTGGCGATGCTCTCGCGCAGCCGCGTCAAGCGCGTGCGGCGGCTCGCGCTCGCGACGCTCCTGCCCGGGATCGCCAACGTGAACGAGCCGCTGATGTTCGGCTTGCCGCTCGTGCTCAACCCGACGCTCGGCGTGCCGTTCGTGGCCGCGCCGCTCGTGCTGGCGCTCGTCGCGTACGAGGCGACCGCGTACGGCTTCGTCGCGCGCACGGCGTATTATATTCCGTCGGTCGTCCCAGCACCGGTCGGCGTGTTCCTCGCGACGCGGGACTGGCGCTCGGTCGTGCTCGTCGCCGTCGAGCTGGCGCTCGCGACGATCATCTATCTGCCGTTCGTGCGAAGCTTCGAGCGGCGCGAGCGTGAGCGCGACGCGTCGCCGTCGCCCGAGGCGGCATGATCGAGGCGCTCCTGGGCCGGATCGCCGTCGCGCCGAACGTCGCGGCCGCGGCGCGCCGTGCAGCCGCGCGCGCCGCCGAGGGTGCCGAGCGCCGCGACGCGGTCGCCGCGAGCGTCCACGCGAAGGTGCTCGCGGCGTTCGTCGCCGAGGATGTGACCGAGAGCGATCTCGCGAGCACGCTCGGCTACGGCTACGACGATGCCGCCCGCGCGCGCTACGAGTCGCTCCTCGCGCGGCTCTTCGGTGCGGAACGCGCGCTCGCACGGCTGTCGTTCGTGAGCGGCACGCACGCGATCGTAACCGCGCTCGATGCCTGTCTGCCGCATGGCGGCCGGCTCGTCGCGGCAACCGGTCGGCCGTACGATACGCTGCGCAACGCGATCGCGGAGGCGCCGCAGTGTCTCGTCGAGCGGGGCGTCGAGTACGCGGAGATCCCGCTCGCCGCCGGCGGCGGTCCCGATCTCACGGCGCTCGAGCGCCGCTGCGCCGCGGGCGTCGACGTCGTGTTCGTTCAGCGGTCGCGCGGCTACGCCGTCCGTCACTCGCTCTCGGCCGCGACGTGCGGCGAGATCGTGGCCGCGGTCGCGCGCGCGGCGCCGCGCGCCGTCGTGCTCGTCGACGACTGCTATGGCGAACTCGTCGAGGCGACCGAGCCGACCGAGCATGGCGCACACCTCGTGATGGGGTCGCTCATCAAGAATCTCGGCGGCGGCCTCGCGCCGGGGGGCGGGTACGTCGCCGGACGCGCCGATCTTGTCGAACGGGTCGCGACGCGGCACTTCGCGCCCGGGCTCGGCACGGCGCTCGGGTCGACACTCGGCTTCGGCCGCGCGCTCGTGCAGGGCTTGTTTCTCGCGCCGCTCGTGGTCGCCGAGGCGCTCGCCGGCTTGGACTTCGCCGCCTCATTGTTCGAAGATCTCGGGTTCGCGGTACATCCGGCGCCTAATCTGACACGTTACGACATCGTGCAGGCCATCGAATTAGGGGATCCAGAAATGATCGGCGCGTTCGCCCGCGGGCTGCAGCGGGCGATGCCGATCAACGCGCGCTTCATGCCCGAACCGGCCGCCGTCCCGGGTTACCGCGACCCGGTCGTCATGTCGGGCGGCGCGTTCGTGCCGGGCGCGACGATCGAGCTATCGTGCGACGCGCCGCTACGGCCGCCGTTCGAGGTCTACCTGCAGGGCGGCACGACGCGCCATCACGCCGCGCTCGGCGCGCTGTTCGCCGCCGACGCCGTGTGCGGGAATGTCTCGCGTCGAGACCGACGAATCGTACAACATCCCACAAAAAAGGGGGCCCACGTGACCGACCCAGGTAAGAGCCTCACCCGTGGCGGAGCGAACGTCGAGCGGCGCCGTTTCGTGCGCGTGGCCGTGGCGGCCGATATCGCCTACACGCGTGAGGATGCCGCGGTTCCGATGGCGGGCATTCTGAGCGATCTCGGCGGCGGCGGCATTCGGGTGGCGACGGTAGAGGATCTGCCGCTCGGCTCCGTTCTGCTCGTCCGCTTTCGAACGCCGTCGCTCGAGCGCGAAATCGTCGCTCGCGGCCGAATCGTCCTGTCGTTCTTCGAGGCCAAGCAAAGCCGGTATCTCCACGGCATCGCGTTCACGCAGATCGATCCGCGCGATCAAGAGGCGATCGTCGCCTTCGTTACGGCGGAGATCAAGCGTCTCGAAACCGCTCACAGCTGAGCGCTCGGCTTAACCGCCGCCGCCCATGAAGCCATAGAAAAAGTACCGGTTCCCGTCGGTCGTCTCGACGACGATGCGCGTGTCTTCGATGGACGCTGACCGGATCGTCTTTCCGGCGAGCGTGTCGAGGATCGATTGGGTCTGCTCGAATTCCGCTTCGCGGAGCGCGTCGGGGTCGACTTCGAGAAGATTGAGTAGATCGTCGAGGGTACCGCGTTCGGTACGAGCGCTCTCGATATCCATGTCCATACTCCGTTCGCGGTCGTTGGTTCCTGAGGCCTTTGCCCCGGTCTCGAGCGGGGAAACACCGTCCGGTGTGCGGATAGTGGAGGTGATATGTTCGTCCTCGAGGTGTTGAGCGGTCCGCTCGATGGCAAGATCTGGCCCTTCGAGGACGAAATCACGATCGGCCGGGACGACGCCACTGCTTGCATCGCACTCGACCGTTATATCTCTCGTCGGCACGCGAGCATTCGCGCGCGAGGCGATCAGCTCACGCTCGAAGACCTCGAAAGCCGTAACGGGACGCACGTTGGCGCCGATGCGCGCACAGTTTCCGAGACGTCGTTACAGCTCGGCGAACGCTTCATGGTCGGGCGGACCCTGCTACGGGTTCGGCCGGCCTGATGCAGATCGTCCGCACGCCGGCTTCCGCGCGCGCGATCGCCCGGACGCTCAGGCGCCCGCTCGGCTTCGTGCCGACGATGGGCAGCCTGCACGCCGGACACGCCGAGCTCGTGCGCCGCGCGCGTGCCGAGAATGCCTCCGTCGTCGCGTCGATCTTCGTCAACCCGCTCCAGTTCGGGCCGACGGAGGATTACGCGCGCTACCCGCGCGCCTTCGACGCCGACGTGGCTCTGCTCGAGGCCGCCGGCGTCGATCTGCTCTATGCGCCGGACGTGCGGGCGATCTATCCCGGGGGGTTCGCGAGTTCGATCGACGTTGGAGCGCTCGCGACGCGCTTCGAGGGCGCGGCGCGGCCGGGGCACTTCTCGGGGGTCGCGACCGTCGTCGCGAAGCTGCTCCACGCGATCGAGCCGACGACGCTCTATCTCGGCCAGAAGGACGCGCAGCAGGTGGCCGTCGTGCGGCGGATGCTGCGCGATTTCGATTTCGCACCCGCGCTCGCGGTCGTCCCGACCGTACGCGAACCGGACGGCCTCGCCCGCTCGAGCCGCAACGTCTACCTCGCAACGGACGAACGCGTCGCGGCGGCGAGCCTCGCCCGGGCGCTCGACGCGCTCGTAGGCAGCCTGGTTCCGGTCGCCGGCGCCCCGGGCGAGTCCGTCGCGGACGCGATCGAGCGGGCGCGCGGCGAGCTCGCGCGACCGCTGCGCTGGGAGTATCTCGCGGTCGTGGACCCGGTCACGTTCGAACCGCTCGAGACGGTCGATTCGGCCATCGGCGCCGTCGCGATCGGCGCGGCGTACGCGGGTGCGACGCGGCTCATCGACAACGGCATCGTGCCGGCGGCCGACGGCCGTAATCCGCTCGTCACGCCGCCGCCGAACCGCACCGCCGCGTCGCCTCGGTGAGCCGAATCGTTCTCGGCGTCGGCGCCGGGATCGCGGCGTACAAGGCGCTCTCGCTCTGCAGCGCCCTGGTGCAGCGCGGCGACGAGGTCGACGTCGTGCTCGGCGCCGATGCGGAACGGTTCGTCACGCCGCTCGCGTTCGCGGCGCTCACGCATCGGCCGGTGCTCGCGTCGCTCTGGGACGCTCCGGACGGCGTGCCGCACGTCGCGCTCGCCCGCCGAGCGGAGGTCGTGGCGCTCGTCCCCGCGACCGCGAACCTCATCGCGCGGCTCGCCCACGGGTTCGCCGACGACCTGCCGACGGCGATCGCCCTCGCGACGCGGGCGCCCGTCGTCGTCGCGCCCGCGATGAACGGCAGCATGTACGGTCATGCGGCGACCGTCGCCAACCTCGCGACGCTCCGCGCGCGCGGCATCCGGATCGTCGAGCCCGAGACGGGGTTTCTCGCCGAACGCGAGCGCGACGTCGGCCGGCTCGCGAACGAGACGGCGCTCGTCGGCGGGATCGACGCGGCGCTCCGCGCGGAGGTGGCCGAGCTCGCCGGAACGCGCGTGGTCGTGACGGCCGGACCCACGCGCGAGGCGCTCGATCCGGTACGCTTCCTCTCGAATCCGGCGACCGGGACGATGGGGATCGAGCTCGCGCGCGAGGCGCTACGGCGCGGCGCGAGCGTGGAGCTCGTGCTCGGGCCGACGCACGTCGCGCCGCCGCCGGGCGTTCGAACGCGCCGCGTGACGACCGCCGACGAGATGCTCGCCGCGACGCTCGATGCCGCACGCGACGCCGACGTCGCGATCGCGACCGCCGCGGTCGCCGATTGGCGCCCCGCGCTCGCATCGGCCTCGAAGGTCAAGAAGGCCGACGGGCCGGGCGCGCTCGAGCTCGTGCGGACGCCCGACGTCCTCGCCGAGCTCGCGCGCTTGCGGCCGCGACCGTACCTCGTCGGGTTCGCTGCCGAGACGGACGATCACGATCGCCACGCCCGCGAGAAGCTCGCGCGCAAAGATCTCGACGCGATCGCCGTCAATGACGTCGGTCGCGCGGACGTCGGCTTCGGGACGGGCGACGGCGAGCTCGCGCTGATCTTTCGTGACGGCCGCCGCGAGGAGCTCGGCCGCGCGCCGAAGTCCGAGCTCGCCGCGCGGCTATGGAATGCGATCCTGCGCGCCCGCGCGGAGGCGCGATAGCGGCGATGCTGCTCGCGATCGACATCGGCAACACCGACACGAAACTCGGCCTCTATCCGCTCGGGGACGGGCCGCTCGCCCACGACTGGCGCGTGGCGACGATCGCGAACCGGACCGCCGACGAATACGGCATCCTGCTCGCGACCTTGCTCGGCTTCGCCGGGCTCGCGCGCGAGCGCGTCACCGCGGTCGCCGTCGCGAGCGTCGTGCCGCAGACCGACGGCGCCCTCGGCCGCGCGATCGAAGTGTACTTCGGCGTCGTGGCGCGCTACCTCCACGCGGGCGACCAGCAGCTCATGCTCGTCTCGACGGACCGACCGCGCGAGCTCGGCGCCGATCTGCTCGCCGCCGCGATCGCCGCGCATGCGGCCTACGGCGGGCCGCTCGTCGTCGTCGGGTTCGGCACGGCCTCGACCTACGCGGCGATCTCGCGCGAGGGCGAGTTCCTCGGGGTGGCGATCGCCCCGGGAATTCGCACGGCGCTCGACGCGCTCGTCGCGCGCGCGGCGAAGCTTCCGCAGGTCGCGATCGATGCGCCGAACGGGCCGATCGGCCGCGACACGATCTCCGCGATGCAGGCCGGGATCATCTTCGGCGCGGTCGGCGCGACGGAGCACATCGTCGCCCGGATGCGTGCGGCGATCGGCGAGGACGCGCGCGTCGTCGCGACGGGCGGGCTCGCTGCCGCGATCGCGAAGCACGCACCCGTCATCGACGTGGTGGAGCCGCATCTCGTCCTCGAGGGGCTGCGACGCTTCCACGCCGCGTGGTAGACTAGCGGGATGTCCACCGTCGTCGCGCCGCTGCAGATCGGCGCCCACGCGATCTGGCCGCCCGTCGTGCTCGCGCCGATGGCCGGCGTCACGAATCGCACGCTGCGTGCGCTCTACAAGCCCTTCGGCTTCGGCCTTACGGTCACGGAGTTCGTGTCCTCGAATGCGCTGGACCACGGCGGCCGCCGCACGATGGACATGATCGATCAGCACGGCGTCGAGAAGCCGGTCTCGACGCAGCTCTGGGGCAACGATCCCGAGCTCATGGCGCGCGCGGCGCGGCTCGTGCGCGAGTGCGGCGCCGACATCGTCGACATCAACTTCGGCTGCCCCGCCCCCAAGGTCACGAAAACCGCGGGCGGCAGCGCGCTGCTGCGCGACGTCGACCGCTGCGAGCGGATCATGGCCGCCGTCGTCGACGCCGTCGACTGTCCCGTCACCGTGAAGATGCGCCTGGGCTGGAGTGAGACCGAGCACGTGTACCTCGACGTCGCGCGCCGCGCCGAAGCGGTCGGCGTCCGCGCCGTGACGCTGCACGCGCGAACGGCCAAGCAGTTCTATCGCGGCGCCGCGGACTGGCGCCACATCGCCGCGCTCAAGGCCGCGGTCGCGATCCCCGTGATCGGGAACGGCGATCTGGATCAGCCGCGCGCCGCGCTCAACGCGATGCGCGAGAGCGGCGTCGACGGCATCATGCTCGGCCGCGCGGTGCTCGGCAACCCGTGGCTCGCGGGCGGGTTGCGCGATCTCTGCGAGGGTCGGGAGCCGCGCGCCGTCCCGGGGCCCGTCGCGCGGCTCGAGTTCGCGATGCTTCATTACCGTACCATGGTCGACGAGTGGGGCGAGTCGCGCGCGGTGCCGCAGATGCGCAAGCACCTCGGCTATTATCTCAAGGGCTTCACCGGGGCGAGCGAGCTGCGCGAGGCCGTGATGCGGACGCCCGACGCCGGCTCGACGCTCGCGCTCGTCGCGCGGACGATCGACCGGCTCGCGTCGCGCGAGCTCGCGGTTGCGTGACGGACGCTGAAGCCAGCGCCCTCGTCGCCGAGACGTACGAGAACTACGCGCGTTACGTGAACCCGCCGCTCGCGCGCGTGATGAAGCTCTCGGGCTCGCCCGTTGCCGTGCGCGCGGAGGGCTCGACGATCTGGGACGCCGCGGGTAAGGCGTATCTCGACTTCGCGGGCGGCTACGGCACGTTCACGCTCGGCCACCGTCACCCGCGCGTCGTCGCGGCGGTCAAGGCGCAACTCGATGAGATCGCGCTGCCGTCGAAGATCGCCTTCGATCCGCTCGTCGGGCGGCTCGCACGACGCCTGGCCGAGCTCGCGCCCGGCGACTGCGAGATCTCGTTCTTCTGCAATAGCGGCACCGAGGCGATCGAGGGCGCGCTCAAGCTCGCGCGCGCGGCGACGGGTCGCACGAACTTCGTGGGCACGCACGGCGGCTATCACGGCAAGACGTTCGGCGCGCTCGCGGCGAGCGGGCGCGATGCGTACAAGGAACCGTTCGGGCCGATGCTCGCGGGCGTCTCGCACGTCCCGTACGGCGATGCCGCCGCGCTGCCGACGGCGCTTGCCGGCGCCGCCGCGTTTATCGTCGAGCCCGTGCAGGGCGAGGGCGGTGCCGTCGTGCCGCCGCTCGGGTATCTGCGCGCGGCACGTGCGGCGTGCGACGCGGCGGGCGCGCTGCTCATCGTCGATGAGATCCAGACGGGGCTCGGCCGCTGCGGCTACACGTTCGCCTGCGAGCGCGACGGCGTCGTGCCCGACGTCGTGACGCTCGCGAAGGGGCTCTCCGGCGGCGTGATCCCGATCGGCGCGTACGTCGCGCGGCCGAGTATCTGGCGTGCCGCGTACGCGAAGCGGCCGCTCGCGCACACCTCGACGTTCGGCGGCAGCCCGCTCGCCTGCGCGGCCGCGCTCGCCGCGCTCGACGTCGTGCGCGACGACGATCTCGTGGCGCGCGCGCGCGAGCGCGGTCTGCGATTGCTCGTCGGCGCGCGCGTGCTCGCGGCGGAAATTCCCGACGTCTTCGCGGAAGCGCGCGGACTCGGCTTGCTCGTGGGGATGGAGTTGCGCGCGGAAGGCTACGGCGGCACGATCGTGCCGGAGATGCTGCGCGCGGGCGTAACCGTCGCGTGGACGCTCAACGCGCAGCGCGTCCTACGGCTCGAACCGCCGCTGATCGTCACGGATGACGAGATCGATCGCGCGCTCTTGGCGTTGCGCGACGCGGCGCTCGCGGCGCGCAGGAAGCTCGGCGTGCTCGAGCCGGCTCTCGCATAGTGCCGTTCGTCGAAGTCACGATCGACGTCGCCGCCGACGCCGCGGTCGTCTACGCGCTGGCGAAGGAGCAGGAGCGGTTCCCGGAGTTCATGCCCGACGTCGAGCTCGTGACGGTCCTCGAGCGCGACGGGCCGCGCGTCGTGACGCGCTGGAAGACGCTCGTCGAAGACGCGCCGATCGAATGGACGGAAGAGGACCGCTTCGACGACGCCGCGCTGCGCTGCGATTTCGCGCTCATCGAGGGGGACCTCGACCAGTTCGACGGCGCGTGGACGTTCGAGCGCCGTGACGGCGGCACGCACGTCGTGCTCGGCATCGACTACGACTTCGGCGTGCCGACGCTTGCCGAGCTCATCGGTCCGACGTTGCACGCGAAGGTTCGCGAGAACGGCGAGATGATGCTCGCCGCCCTCAAAGCCGAAGCCGAACGGACATAAGCTAGACATCTTTCGGGACCATACTGTTCTATCCGGGAGACTAATACTACTTACGCGACGGCTGCTCAAATACCGATTATGACGTTGTCTTAGAAACACCAACGATTGGAGACGGAGAGCTATGGACGGTTTGGGAGAAGCGCTCAAGGCATTCGTAACGAGAGAAACGCTCCTTGTCTTCTTATTGCTTATCGTGCCGGGGACGATATCGTTACGGCTGTATGATCGGATTCGAGCTCGCCAGTCTCGCAATATCACGGAAAGTTTCTTTGATATCGTAATCGTCAGCTTTATAAACGATGCGTTCTGGGCCTACCTCACCAACGCGATCGTCCATGCTTACCAGACGCGATTTTTCCCGAGCTGGTGGATCGCGTTTCAATTCGTCCTTGCCATCATGATTTCACCGTGTCTATTGACCGTGATATACGTCATAAGCGAGAACATACTCGCCGAGAGAGGAGTTGTTACCGACGCCGAGGCGAGCCCGTGGGACAAGTGGTTTCAGGCTATTAAGGCTGATGACTTACAAATTGCGGTTATTCTTGTCATGAAATCCGATTATCGACCTATCGGTGGTCGCTATAAATCGCCTGGCTTTGCATCTTCTGCACCGGTACCACGCGAAATACACATTGGAGAGACTTGGATCTTAAATCAGGCACGCCAATTCGTGCGACCGGTGGCAGGTTCGAAAGGTATCATGGTAAGCATGGAAAACGTCGAAACCATTGAGTTCTTCGACTGGTCTACGGTTGAAGCGAACTACGGGAAGGACGACTAAATGCGGAATCGCCAGATAAGATCGCAGGACGTCCCGCTGCGGGAGGGTTACGCGGCCCCGGCGGCTACGCCGAGTCCGATCGCTCAGCCAACGCCAGCTCCGCCTCAATCAGTATCGGTTCCGCCGCGTCGCTGACCCTATCGAGGGGATTCTACCGAACGCTTGTACGTTCCACGCGAAGGTCCGCGAGAACGGCGAGATGATGCTCGCCGCCCTCAAAGCCGAAGCGGAGCGCGCGTAGTCATCCATCCTACCGCGGCGCAGGACGCTGACGTGCGGGACGTGCGGGAACGCGACGGGTCGGACGTTTCACGCGAGTATCGGCGGCGGGGCTCGCGAGCTGCCGCTCGAGCGACGTGAATGCGTCGATGAGCTCGCGTGCCTCGAACGTCCGGTTTCGCCGGTTGTCCGTCGTCGGAAATAACACGCCGGCTTTGACGAGCTTCGCGATCGCGTCGTTCGCGCGGGCCGGCGATCGGCCCGTGAGTTCGGCTGCGGTACGCACGGAGAGGATGGGTGCGGCGGGGAGCGAGTCGAGCAGCACGAGTGCGGTCGAATGACGCCGTTCGCCCGCAAGCCGCGCGCCCCACGTGATACGAAGCGTCGCGACCAGCTCCTCGAAACGCTCGGCATCGGCGACTGCACGAACGCAGGCGGCGGCGAAGAACGCGACCCACGTGTTGAGCGCGTCGTGCGCCTCGGCATTCGTTTCGCGACCGACGACACGCGTCGCGTCGAGCGCGGCGACGTACGCCTTCGCACGCGTGGCGAGGACGAGCGAGATGGGCGGCGTTGCGCGCACGGTGAGGCCGCGGCGCCGGAGAACCATGTAGACGAGCGCGCGGCCCGTGCGGCCGTTTCCGTCGGCGAAGGGATGAATCGTTTCGAAGCGGGCGTGGGCGATCGCGGCCTGCGCGACGGCCGGAAGGCCGTCGTCGTTGCAGAAGGTGCAGAGGTCGGCGAGCAGTCCGGGCACGTCTTCCGGGGGAGGCGGGACGAACGCCGCACCGATCGGATTGTATGCGTTGCCCCCGATCCAATTTTGCTCCGTCCGCACGACGCCCGCGAATGTCGCGCCGGCCGTCGATGCGAGCAGCCGGCGATGCACCTCGCGTAGGCGCTCGATCGTGAGATCTCCGTCGCTCGCGATTGCGGCGTTCATTGCATCGACGTTCGCCAGCACCAGGGTCGCCGTTTCGTCGCCGATGGTTCGCCCGTCCGCGCGTTCGGCCGTTGCGCGAAGCAGTCGCTGCGGCGAGACGACGAGTCCTTCGATGTTGGACGACGCGACCGACTCCGCACGCAACAGGAGCCGCGCGAGTGCTTCCGTGCTCGCGAGCGAGATCGCTCGCGCATCGAACGCGGCGATCGCGCGCTCGGCGTCGGCAACGTCGGCCGCGACGTCACCGTCGATCGAGAAGGGCCGACCGACGAGCGGCTCCGGGACGTAGGCCTCATAGGCGCCGCCGGCTCGATCGCGTCGCGGGATGCCGAGCCCGGCTATGCTTGGAACCCAAATCCTTCGAACGACATGGCCCATACCGACGAAACAGGGTGTCGATACAATCAGTTTCGAAGAAAACGATATTATAAACGGCTCTTCGTATCATTTTCTGATCGTTCTTCGACCGGCGGGTCGTCCGCGCAGATCAACCGATGAGAGCTAGCGCCTCGTGTTCGGACGGCCGCCGCGGCTGGGCGGCGTCGGTGGCTTGCGGCCGCCGGCGCGGAGCCGGACGACGATCGACGCGATCGCGTAGAGCGCGATGATAATGTAGGCGACGAGTACGATGCGCGTCTGCGGAAAGATCAGACCCTCGCGGACCTCGCGGATCTGGACGACGATGCCCGCGATCGCGACGACGAACAGGACGGCGCTCAGGGCATTGCGCAGGACGAGGGAGCGGATCACCCGGCGGTGTTGCGCGCGGGTTCGAAGCGGCCCTGGCGAAGGCTTGGGCAGTGAAGTTCGCCTTCGTGATCCACCCGACGTCCCTCGATGACGTCGCGCGGTACGAGCCCGGCGCGGCCGGCAAAGGCCGGCCGCTGATCGCCAAGATCATGCAATGGATGCCCGCGCACGCCGCGGTGCACGTCACGGGCGTTCGGACGCCCGACGGCCGCGAGACCGAGGGCTGGTTCGTGCTCGCGTCGTTCCTGCCCGAGCAGATGCTCGAGCTCCCGCGCGAGACCGTGTACCGCAAGATCCTCGACGCGATCGAGATCGGCGCGGAACTCGGTGCGGAGATCGTTGGGCTCGGGGCGTTCTCGGGCGTCGTCGGCGATGCTGGCGTTACGCTCGCCACGCGCTCGCCGATCCCGGTCACGACGGGGAACTCCCTGACGGTCGCGGCGGGGGTACGCAGCCTGTTGCGCGGCGCGGCCGAGATGGACGTTGATCCGGCGCGCGCGACGGCGGTCGTCGTCGGCGCGACGGGGGCGATCGGCTCGGCATGCGCGGAGCTCCTCGGCGAACGAGTCGGGCGGCTCGTGCTCGTCGCGCGGAACGCGACACGGCTCGAACGTACGGCGGAGCAGCTGCGCGAACGGGTTTCCTGCTCCGTCGAGGCGACGACGGACCTGCGCGCGGCGGTACCGCGCGGCCACCTCGTCCTCACCGCGACCACGTCGACGATGGAGCTCATCGAGCCGGAAAATCTGCGACCGGGCGCGGTCGTCTGCGAGCTCTCGCTGCCGCACGACGTCGGGCGCCGCGTCGGCCGCGAACGCCCCGACGTCCTCGTCACCGAGGGCGGCAACATCCGCGTACCGGGCGAGCCGCGCTTCGATCGTATGCGGTCGGCGGGCCAGTTCGACGTCGGGATCCCGGCGGGTCAGGCGCTCGCGTGCATGTCCGAGACGATGGTGCTCGCCCTGTGCGACCGGCGCGAGAATTACACGCTCGGGCGCGGGATCGAGCTCGCGAAGGTGCGCGAGATCGACCGGCTGGCGGCCGAGGCTGGGTTCGAGCTCGCCGGCATGCGCGCATTCGACGCCGAAGTGACGGCGGCCGACGTCGCCCGAGCGCGCGCCGCGGCGCGGGTGCTCACAGCCTGATTAGGATGTTGTACGAAACTGAGTTGCGTCGGTCACATTGCACGACGTCGCTGCCGATAGACCATTCGATGGTAATCGACGCCAATTTTCGCACGACAGCGAAGAGCGCACCGATCGTACCACTGGTCGCCGTCGCGGCCGCGGTCGTCCTCATACTCTGGGCGCTACCCGAGGCGACGAAGCCCGTGGGATTGCAACGCGACGCGCTGCTCGTACTGACGACGCTTTCGGCGTTCGTCACGGCCGTCACGACGTGCTGGCTGCTCGCGCAGGCGTCGGTGGCACGGGACGGTGCCCGCGCGCTGCTCGGTGCGTTCTACGGCTGCGCGACGTTCGCGACGATCGTCAACGCATTTGCCCTGCCGGGCATGTTCCCGAGTCTCGCCGCGGCGCTCCACGCGACACCGCAAACGGCGCTGGTCACCTTTGCCATGCGCTACGCGACCCTCGCGTTCGGCGTCGTCGGGTACCACCTGTGGCGCGCGTTCGGCTCGAATCCGACCCTCGAGCGCGCGAGCTCGCCGCCGGTGGCCGGACCGATCGCCTGGGCGATCGTCATCGTCTGGAGCGCCTTCGGGGCCTTCGTCCTCTGGTCGATCGCGATGCCCGGCATCGCGCACGGCGCCGCGTACTCGAGCGTCGAGCGTGCGATCGTAATGCCGGCGACCGCGGCGCTGCTCCTGGCAGCGGGAACGCTGCCGCTGCTCGTGCGGCGCAGCTTCGACAGCCGGCTCGAGCTCTGGCTCGCGGCCGTCTGCACGACGCTCGGCCTCGGGCTGTTGCTCGTCGACGCCTCGGGCGCGCTTTTGACGTTCGGCTGGTACGTCGCGCGCGGCATCACGTTTGCAACCGAGCTTGCAATCCTCGCGGTGCTCTGCTTCGAATCGATCGCGCTCGAACGTGGGCTGCTGCGGCGCGCGGAGCAGCTCGAAGCGGAGGCCAATCACGATCATCTCACGGGGCTACCGAATCGGCGGTTCTACGAGGACCACGCGCGTCGAGCGCTCGCGCAAGATCGGCGGCTCGCGCTGCCGACCGCGGTCGCCGTCATCGACATCGATCGCTTCAAAGCGTACAACGACGGGTTCGGGCACGCCGCGGGCGACGTTTGCCTGCGCCGCGTGGCGGCGACGATCGCGGGTGGCCTCTGGCGCCCGGGCGATTTCGTCGCTCGGCTCGGCGGCGAGGAGTTCGTCGTCGTCTTCGCCGTGACGGACGCCGTCGGGGCGATGCTCGTGCTCGAGCGGGTCCGCGCCGCGCTCGAGCGGGCAGCGATCGTCACCCCCGCCGGGCGCTCGGTGACGGTGAGCGCCGGCGTCGCGCAGGCGCGGCTGGGCGAGAACCACGCCGAGACGCTCGAGCGCGCCGATCGCGCGCTCTACCGCGCGAAAGCCGCCGGTCGCGACCGGGTCGAGTGCGACGAGCGAATCGACATCGAGTCGCTCTTCGGGCTGCCCGCGCACGTGGCCTAACGGCGAGCGGGCTCGCGGCCCCGGTCGCGAAGCTCGCGCGCGTGAAGCGCGTCGTTTCCGTCTCGCTCGGTTCGTCGTCCCGCGACCACCGCGCGAGCGTCGATCTCCTCGGCGAGCGCGTCGAGCTCGAACGCCGTGGCACGGACGGCTCGCTCGCGCGCGCGCTCGAGACGATCCGCGCGCTCGACGGGACGGTCGACGCGATCGGGCTCGGCGGAATCGACGCCTATCTCTTCGCCGGCTCGCAACGTTTCGCGCTGCGCGACGGTGTGCGGCTGCTCGAGGCGGCGACGATCACGCCCGTTGTGGACGGGAGCGGCCTCAAGGACACGCTCGAGCGCGAGGCCGTGCGCTTCGTCGCGGACGAGCTCGGCGTCGCGTTGCGCGGGACACCCGTGCTCATGGTCAGCGCGCTCGATCGCTTCGGGATGGCGCAGACCTTCGTCGAGGCGGGCGCCGACGTGCTTTTCGGCGACTTCATCTTCGCCCTCGACCTCGACAAGCCGGTCCGATCGCTCGCCGAGTTCGAAGCGCTCGCGCTCAAGTATCTCCCCGACGCCTGTAAGCTCCCGTTTCAATTCTTCTATCCCACGGGCGCAAAGCAAGATCGGCCGCCGCGTCCGAAATACCCGCAGTATTACGCCGAAGCGGAGATCGTCGCGGGCGACTTCCACTTCATGCGCCAGTTCATGCCCGATCGTTTGGACGGCAAGCTCGTGCTCACGAATACGCTGACCGCGCGCGATGCGGCCGAGCTCGCGTCGCGCGGCGTCGCGCGGCTCGTCACGACGACGCCCGAGTTCGCGGGCCGGTCGTTCGGCACGAACGTCCTCGAAGCCGCGCTCGTCGCGCTGCTCGGGAAACGTCCGGCCGACATCCCGCCGAGCGCGTACACGGAGCTCGTCGCGCGGCTCGGCTTGCGGCCGCGCGTGGTCGCGCTCGAGCCCGCGTCATAGCGCTGCTCGCGCGGCTCGCCGCCCGGCAGCCGATCGACCGCGAACGCGAGCGGAACGGGCCCGCGCTGCGGCGCGTGCTCGGCGTCCCCGGGCTCGTGGGCGTTGGGCTCGGCACCATGCTCGGCGGCATCTTCACGACGATCGGCGTCGGGACGGCGACGGGCGGTCCGGTCGGCGTCCTCGCGGCGTTTGCGCTCTCCGGGCTCGCGTGCGCGTTCGTGTCGCTCTGCTACGCGGAGCTCGCCTCGATGGTGCCGATCGCGGGCAGCGCGTACACGTACGCCTACGCGACGCTCGGCGAGGCGGTCGCCTGGATCATCGGCTGGGATCTCATCTTGGAATACGGCGTCAGCGTCGCGCCGGTCGCGGCGTCGTGGTCGGGCTACGTTCAGGCGTTCCTCGCGTCGTATGGCGTGACGCTTCCCGCGTGGGCGCGCGTCGCGAACCTGACGTTCGCGGCCGGCGGCGTCGACCTCGCGCATTCGCAGATCGACGTGCTCGCGATCGCCGCCGTGCTTGGGATCGCGGCGCTCGTGGCGATCGGGATTCGCGAGTCGGCAGCCGTCAACGGTGCGCTCGTCGTCGTGCAGCTCGCGGCGATGCTCGTCTTCGTCGCGGCGCTCCGTGGCGCCGTGCACGGGTCGTATTTCCGGCCCGCGTTTCCGACGGGCGCTTCGGGCGTCATCTCCGCGGCGGCGCTCGTGTTCTTCGCGTACATCGGCTTCGACACGGTGACCGTCGCCTCGGAGGAGGCGCGCGATCCCGCGCGGACGGTTCCGCGCGCCATCCTGATCTCGCTTGCGATCGGTATGGTGCTGTACCTCGGCATCGCGCTCGTGACGGCCGGCACCGTGCCGTGGCGGACGATCGATCACGACGCCGGGATGGCCGATGCCGTGAAGCACGCCGGAGCCTCGCCGCTCGTCGGCGCGATCGTCACGGCGGGCGCCGTCGCCGGCACGACGACCGTCATGCTGACGTCGCTGCTCGGGCAGGTGCGGATCTTCTACGTCATGGCGTGCGACCGAATGCTGCCGCCCGTCGTCGCCCGCGTCAATCCGCGCACGCAGACGCCGGTCGGCACGACGCTCGCGACGGGCGCCGTCGTCGCGTTCCTCGCGGGCGTCCTGCCGCTGCGCGTCCTGCTGGAATTCGTGAACATCGGCACGCTCTCGGCGTTCGCGATCGTCTGCGCGGGCGTGCTCGTGCTGCGCCGGATCAATCCCGGTGCCGAGCGGCCGTTTCGCGTGCCCGCGGTCGGGCTCGTCGCGACGCTCGGGTGCGGCATGTGCCTGTACCTGATGTTCGGCGGCCTCGGTCTCGCGACGTGGCTACGCTTCGTCGTGTGGTTCGCCGTCGGCATCGCGATCTACGCCGCCTACGGCTACCGGCACTCGACGCTCGCTCGGCGTGCGCCGTGAGCGCGTCGCCGCGCCGGTTGCTGCGCGTCCTCGGGCTCTTCGACGTCTCGATCCTGGCGTCGGCAGCGATGGGACCCGCATACAGCCTGGCCTCGACGATGGGCCTCATGGTTGTCGCCGCGAATACGGCGGCGCCGCTCGCGCTCGCCGCGCTCGTCGCGATCATGCTCTGCTTGCGATTCGCGCTCGCTGCGGTCATCGGGATCAACGTCGTTCAGTCCGATGCGACCACTCGCTACGTCGACGTTGCGGGCATCGTCCTCGGCCTGCCGTTCGCGCTCTGGCGACGCCGCGGGACGGCGGCTACCGCGGCGATGTCGGCGTGATCGCACCCGCGTCGCCGCTGATCGCGGGCGACGGCGCGGCGAGGAACTCGTAGGGCTGGCCGTCGGCGTAGATGCCGCCGTGAATCTGCCCGTCGCGATACGTGCCGTTGAAGGGCCGGCCGCCATTGATCGTGCCGAGGTCGAGCCACACGTCGGAGCCGCGGATGCCACCCGTGATCTGATGGAAGCCGCCGACGTCGTTGTTGCGGAAGAAGCCCGAGATCGAGCCGTCCTTCGCGACGCGCAGCTCGAGCACGCCGACGTAGGAACCGCCGCCGACCCACAGCGGGCTCAGCGTCGTCGTGAAATCGTGCGTGCCGGTGGTGAGCGTCGCGTCCGACGATGCGCTCGCGACGGCCGCACCGGCGGTCCCCGGAAGGACGAGCGTCCCGAGCCCGGCGAGCGATGCGGTCGCCGCGAGGAGGCGGAGGGACCGAAGCGAGTATTCCATGCCGAGCTCATACCCCGCGGGCGTTGCCGATGAGCTGCCGGCAGAATGCTCGCGATCGCGCGTCGTCGCGCTTGTCGGCGAGCGTCTCGCGCGCGTCGTCCCGTTCGGCACGCGACGGGCGCGCCGCGCGAGCTCACCGAGGCGCTTCAGCTCGCTCGGCGTCGGGCACAGCAGGCTCAGCGATGCGTCGATCGCCGCTTCCCGTACGATCGGAGCCGGATCGCGGAGTCCGCGATCGACCATATCGTCATTTATATCGTCCTGACGTCCACGCGAACCGAGTGCCTCGAGCGCGCCCGCTCGAACGCCGGGGCGCGGATTGTCGAGGAACACCGGCAGACGCGAGCCCGCCGGGTCCTCGGCCGAGGCGTACGTGCCGAGCGCGGCCGCGACGACTTCCGGCTGCGGCGCATGAAGCGCCCATGCGATCGTCCGCGCGTAGAGCCACTCCGGGCCGTGGGTCGTGATATCGCAGCGCATCGGGGTCGTGATGTTCGAGAGTGCCGCGACACGCACGCGCGCCGGCTCGTCCGGCAACGCGAGTCGCGCGAGGAGCCGGCCGACCTTTGGGTCGCAATCGCCGCGCGCGCCTTCCGCGCCCGCGAGCCTATCTGCGATGCCCGGCGCGTCGAGCAACTGCATTTCGATGCCCCGGATGCTGGCGTTCACGGGATCGTCCGGGCGCCACCAGCCGAGCATGTTCCGCACGTTCGTGAGGCACCATGCGCGCTCGACTACCGGGCGCGCGGACTCGACGTAGGCGGCGATGCCGCCGGCGGCGATCGCGCGCTTGCTCGGGGTCGACGACGGTTCCTCGATGATCGCGACCGCCGCGCTGCACGCCAAGCGGCCGATCGCGGGCGACGAGTCGATCGCGAGCTCGCGCGCGACTGTCGCCGGACTCGGCGCGCCGACCGCGCCGCGCGGCATCGTCAGTGCCAGTCCGAGCGCGAGCGTGCGCCGGAGCCGACGTCGTCGGAGCATCGCAGGCCGTTAGCGGCGGGCGATGCGCAATCCCGTAATCAGTAGGCGAGATTGGAGCCGGCGTTGCGCAGCGTGTTCGAGCTCTTCGAGCCCAAGAACCGTAGCGCGGCGATCGCGACGATCGAGACGAGGGCGATGATCAGGGCGTACTCAACGAGCCCCTGAGCCTCCGAGCTACCGAGCATTGCTCGAAACGTTCTCATCGAATTCTCCTGACGGAAGACGTCGGCTCGGTGTTCGAGTCGCTCTTCGATATGATAACGGCCGCCGGGATGCGGGGGACGCGCTGGGCGGCCGGATCGTGACGCAACATACTGCTCGTCGCCTGCGAAGGAGCCTTGGGCGAAGCGCTGCGGAGGGCCGCTTGTCGCGCGCGCGGCATACGAGGCTATGATCTCGCGGAGGTGCTCGGGCTCGTGATCGTTCTCGGTGCCTATTTCGCGATCGGTGGGCGGGAGTTCGTCCATCGCCGCTTCGACGGCGCAATTCTTGGAGCACAACGACGTCGCGGGCTTCATCATCGCGGTCGTCGGGACGCTCTACGCGGTCGTGCTCGGGTTCTCACGCTCGGTGCGCTCGTGGTGATCGCGTTCTGCCGGTTCTTCGGCGTCGCGCACGCGCGGTGCACCGGACCATGACGGCATCGGTCGCGGTCCTCATCGCGTCGATGCTCGTGCTCGTCTTCGGGCTCGAGTATCCGTTTCGCAGCGATCTCGGCATCGATGCCGCGCCGTGGCTCGGCTTCCAGGCGCACGTGCACCTTATGCAAGATCGCGGCAGCGCGGCGATGCGCATGTGAGCGCGCCGCGCGAGGAACAGTCGCTGCCCGGTCATATCGAAGACGCGGTCGGGTACGTCGAAGAGCTGCACGCGGAAGATGAACGGTCGCTCTCGCCGTTACAACGCGCGATCGAGCGCGTCACCGGTTTTGCCGGGCGGCCGCAATCGCTCGCCGTCGTCCTTGGGCTCGTCGCCGCGTGGGTCGCGATCAACCTCTTCCTGCCGCGCGTGCGGGTCGCGCCACTCGATCCGTTTCCGTTTCCGCTGCTCGACGGGCTGCTGAGCCTTGCGGCGTTCCTGACGACGCTCGTCATCCTCATCACGCAGCGGCGCGAGAGCGCGCTCGCCGATCTGCGAGAACGCCTGACGCTCCAATTCGCGATCGTCTCGGAACAGAAAATCGCGAAGTCGATCGAGCTCCTGGAACGCCTCCGGCGCGATAGCCCGGGCGTCGCCGACTACGACGATCACGACGCGAGCACGATGTCGCGGCCCGCGCAACCGGGCGAGGTCGTCCGCGCGATCGAGGACTTGCGCTCGAACTCCGAGCCCAAGACGTGATCGTGCGCTGCGCGTGGGCGACGCGCGAGTCCCTCGTCGCGTATCACGACGACGAGTGGGGCGTCCCGACCCACGACGACCGCGCGCTCTTCGAGCTCCTGACGCTCGAGGGCGCGCAGGCCGGGCTGAGTTGGGAGACGGTGCTGCGCAAACGCGACGGCTACCGCCGCGTCTTCGCGAACTTCGATGTCGAGCGGGTCGCGGCGTTCGGCGACGCCGAGATCGCGGCGGCCGCCGGCGATCCGGGTATCGTCCGGCATCGCGGCAAGATCGCCGCGACCGTCGCGAACGCCGCCGCGGTCCTGCGGGTGCGGCGCGAGCACGGCTCGTTCGACGCGTATCTCTGGGCGTTCGTGAACGGCGTTCCGATCGTGACGCGCGAACCCGAGGGTTCAGCCGCCCGGCCCACGAGCGCGCTCTCCGATACCGTGAGCCGCGATCTGCGCGCGCGCGGCTTCTCGTTCGTCGGCTCGACGATCGTGCAGTCGTACCTGCAGGCGACCGGCGTGCGCGACGATCATCGCGCCGAGTGCTTCCGAACGCTACGGCGAACCGGTTGACGACGATCTGCGGCGCGCTTATCATCGTCCCGTGAACGACACATCTCGCTCGCACCAGCAAGGCCGCTCATCTGCGGCGGCCTTCGATCGCGTCCGAATCGTCTGAGGAGCGCCTCGACCCAGACGATGTCGTAACGACACGAAGCGCCCGCCGTCACCGGCGGGCGCTTTCTTTGTGCCCGTCGGCTCCTTCATCAGGAGACTGCAGTGTCGCGAACGATTGTTCTCGGTCGAGGCGCGTGCCGGATGGTGCGAACCCGACGTTCGCCCGTTGCCGTGCTGATCGTGCGACATCGCTCGCGCGGGCGTCAGAGTTTGACGTCGAGCGTCGTGAAGAGATTGAACGGCGCCTTTGAGCCGATGAAGCCGGCGGTGTTGAACGTCGTGTAATAGGAGTACGGGTAGCGCAGCTGGACCGGTGCGCTCGCAAGCGGAACGAAGTTGCCGACGGGCGCGAGGGCGTTCGAGGGCAGCGACGAGTACTCGCAGATGTTCCGATCGTCCCACGCATAGCCGCGCTGATAGCAGTGGTCGATGAGGCCGGTCGCCTGCACGCGCAGCTTCACGCGTTTGGAGAGGTCGAACGACGTCCCGAGGTTGAGCGTGAGCCGCGCGGGCTGCACGAACGCGCCGAGGAGATCGAAGCGTCCCGTGTACGTATCGGGGATGAAGAGCGAGCCCGTGCACGTCGTCGTGTCGGCGGTGCCCGCGGTGCTGAGCGCGGCGCAGCTCGCGGGATCGTAGCCCGGCCAGACGAGCGGTGCGCCGTACGTCCGCCCGGCGCTGAACGAGAGTGTCGGGGTGAACGCGAACGGGCCGTGGCGATAGTTGAGCACGAGCGTCGCGACGTGCGGCGTGATGCGGCCGACGTCGGCGTTGTAGCCAGCCGGGAGGTTCGTGTAGGTCGCGTATTCGCCGCCGCGATCGTACAGCTGCTGGGGCGCCACGGCGTAGTACGGATTGGGAATAGCGGTTCCGTCGGCCGCCGTTCCCGCGAACGTCGCCTGGGCGTTGGCTGCGCCGTCCGTACCGCACAGGCGCGCGTTCGGCGTCGCGCAGGCCGACGTGTACGAGTTGTAATGCTGAATGAGCGCGTTGAGCGTGTCGATGTAATTGGTGCCTGGCGTGATGTCGTCGAATCGCGTGCGGCTCGCCGTGAACGTGTAGGCAAGCACGAACGCCAAGCCGTTGCGATCGAAGTTGCCCTTGTCGAGGGCGAACTCGACGCCGTAGGCGCGCGTGCGACCGGTGTTGAGGTTCGCGTAGACGCCCTGCGCGCCGATCGGCGTGCCCTGCAGCTCGTTCGCGGTCGACCGGTAGAACGGCGAGAGCTTGAAGGCGAGATCGGTGCCGCGGAAGCGGTGCTCGAGCGACGCGTCGTAGCTGTTCGCGACCGAGGGCACGAGCGGGTGATACGGCGTCGTGAAACCGAACGGCAAGAATTGCCCGATGAAGCTCGGGAGGTCTTGCTGCACGGTGTTGTATTCCTGAAACGACGAGCCGAACTGCTCGGCGTAGCGGCCATACGAGGCGCGCAGCACGGTATCGGGATCGAGAGAGAACGTCGCGCCGAGGCGCGGCTGCAGCTCGCCGAATTGCGTCGTATGCGGGAGCGCGTTCGTGAGCCCGGGCGATCCGCCGACGGCGCATGCCGGGAAGAGTCCGGTGAGCGGATCCGGCGCGCCGCGCAGCGTCACGGCCGGTTGGCCCGCCGCGAAGCACTGCTCGCGGTTATAAGCGTCGAACCAGAATGCGCGCGCGGGATAGCCGCTCGCGAGGTCGTCGAGGCGGTACAAATAGTTCTCGAAGCGCAGGCCCGCGCTCAACGTCACGCGGGCGCTCGGGCGGAACTCGTCGCTGATCGAATACGCGGTGAAGTACGGCCGCACCGTGTCGATTTGGCCGTTGTAACCGCTCGAGGTCGCTTTCCAGCGCGCGCCGTTCTGCACCGCGGGCGTCCCGTCCGTGCCCGCGCATTGGCCGGCGACGTCGAGTGCGCACGGGACGAGCGCACCGGGCGCGGAGCCGTACTGCGAGACGGCGTTGTAGCCGCCGCCGTTCGCCGTCGGCGTAAAGCAGCTCGCGTAGAACCCCGCCGCGCCGTAGCAGTTGCCGGCGGCATCGACGTAGTTCGAGGCGACGACGCCCTCGTTCGCGGCGTTGTTGAGCGTCAGTAGCTTCTGCGTCTGATACGACCCGGTCAGCGTGAGCAGATGCTGCGTGCTGAGCTGGTTCGTGTAGCGCAGGTTGAGGCCGTAGCCGTGCTCGTGCACCTCGTAGTCCGCGGGCACGCTACCATAGTTGGAGTTGTCGCTCGAAGGGCCCGTGAAGAACCAGTTCGAGTAATTCGAATAGCCGAAGACGCGCAGGTACGAGCGCTCGTCGAAGTTCTTCTGGTACTGCAGCTTCACGATGCCGACGTTATTGCTGTTGCCGTCGCGGCTATCGGCGGGTAGCGCCTGCCCGAAGAACTGGTGCGGCTGGCTGCCGGGAAATTGCGTCGGCCGCACGGTTTCGGTTCCGTTCAGCGGCGCCATCAGCGCGCCGCCGTACACGTAATTATCCAGGAAAATGGGCGGCGTGCCGATCGCGTTCGTCACGGTCGCGAGGCCGCCGAGATCGTTCGGCGAGGAGTTGACCTGCGCGACGTACTCGCTCTCGAGCAGCAGCAGCTGCAGGTCGTCCTTGATGCCGCTTCGCTTGTGCGGCAGCGCGAGGTGAAAGTTCGCGATGTTCTCGCGGTCCTGCGAGTACGTCTGCTGGCCCGTCATGCCGGGAGCGAAGATCGCCGAGCCGCTGCCGTCGTAGATCGTTCCGGCGCCGTTGGTCCCGCCGCCGTTGCCCGCCGCCGACGTCGTGACGGCGATGGGATAGGCGAAGCGCGGATCGCTCGCGCCGTCGTGCTGATCGATGAATCGGAACGATTCGTCCGAGCCCGACGCGCCGAGATAATAGCTGAAGTTGTGGCTCGCCGTCTGGCCGCCGGCCTCGAGAGAGACCTTGTGATAGAAGCTCGGCCCGCCGAGCCCGCGACGAAGCCGGGCGTCGTGCCCGTGCGGATCACCTGATTGACGTAGCCCGAGAGCCCCGTCGCGTCGGCCGACGCGGGCGCGCCGCCGGTGTAGACCTGGAGCTCCTGCTGGCCGAGCGTCGAGAGCGTCGTCGTCGAGAACTGATCGGAGTCGCGCTGAACCGGGATGCCATCGAGCTCGTAGGCGACGTCGCTCTGTGCGCCGCCGCGGATCGTGATCTCCTGGCCCCAGCCCACCTGGCCGAGATCGTAGCTCACGCCGGGCAGCGCCGCGAGCCCGGCGTACGCCTGATCGATGCTGCCCGCGCCGCCGAGCGTCGCCGATGCCGTCTGCTGCGCGGGCGAGACCGAGTACACGTCCGTCGTCGTCCCCGCCTTCACGAGGCTGCTCGCGCCGGCGCGCGCGGTCGTTCTCCCGATCGTGCGAAGCGTCTTCGAGACGTCGATCCCGACCGTCTGCGCCTGATCGGCGACGATCGTCACGCCTTGCAACGACTGGGCTTCAAAGCCGGGCGCCTCGACCGAGATCGTGTACGTGTCGGGCGCGAGCGCGATGAAGACGAAGTCGCCCTGCGCGCCCGTGGTCGCGGTCGCGCTTTGCGAGGGCGAGACGGCGCTGATGCGAGCACCGACGAGCGGCGCGTGCGTCGCGCGATCGACGACGCGGCCGCGCAGCGTTCCCGTCGTCCCGGCGAGCGCCGAACCGATGGTCGCGATGAGTGAGATCGTGGCGAGTAGCGCGGCGACCCAGGTGTGGATTCGAGGCGAACGCAGCATCGTAGTGTAGCTCCGAACGACGAGCAACCGGGCGCGAAACGCACGGTCAGTCGGCATAGCGTTCTCGGCGTGACGGCGTTGCCATCCCGTTATGCGGCGTACGCGGCGTCCGATTCGCTAACGTCGCGGGGGTTGACGAACCGCCATCGGCGACTCAGGTGACGTCGCGCAGGTCGCGAACGGCTCGCGCCGCCTGCTCGATCGCCTGGTCCGTGTAGGCCGCGGCGGCGGCATCGGAGTTGGCGATCGCGATGCGGCCGAAGCGCCGCCGCGCGAGCTCGTTCGGCGTCACGCCGCCGTCGAAGAAGCTCTCGGGATCCCAGAGCGGATTGTACTCGTAGGCGTAGCCGTGCGGCCAGCGGTTGACGGTGATCCCCGCGATGTCGCGCGTCGCGTCGAACCCAGCCGGCCCGAGCACGCGGTCGAGCTGATCGCGAATCGCGCGTTCGAAGGTCGCGTATGGCGTTGCGAGGAGGTTCGCGCGACCGACCCGGTGCTGCTCGCGCTCGGAGAGCCCCGGCGCACAGGGCGTTCGCAGCATGCGCACGAGGACGGGCTCGTCCGGATGCGCGGACGACCGGTAGTCGCCGATGTCGACGGGATCGTCGAGCCGCAACTGCGAGTGGAACATGCCGGGCGTGGAGACGAACTTCACGCCGAGCGTCGCGAACGCGCGCCAGTTCCGGATCGCGACGACCGAGTAGACGAGCGGAACTTTGGCGCCGTAACGAAGCGCCTCGCGCTGCGGCCCGGGCAGCTGCGGCATCACGAAGGGCACCATCATGTTGTAGCTCGCCATGACGACGCGGCCGGCTTGCACCGTCTCCGTCGTTCCGGCGCGCGAGTAGGCGACCTCGACCTCCGTTGCCGTTGCGTGGTCGCCGCGATGCGCGACCCCGACGACGGTACTCCCGAGCCGGATGCGGACGGCGTTCGCCGCGCGGTCGAGCGTCGTATAATCGAGCGATCCGGTCGCGAGCGATTCCGGCGTCCTTCCCGCGAGTGAGCCGGGGACGAGCATCCGCACGAGCCCCCGCGCGATCGTGGCGTTCCCATCGGGAAAATGGAACTCGTACGGCCGTTGGCCCGGCGTCGCGGCTCCCATCGCCGTGTAGCCCATGCGGGGATACGGCCCGGGCGCAAGGCGCAGGCCGCGAAAGCCCGCAAAGCCGAGCCCCCAGCAGTCTAGCGCCGTGACGGCATCGATGCCGACGCCGAAGAGGTCGTGCGTGCGCGTGCGATAGAACGCGCGGGCGCCGGCGTCCGCACCGTGTGCTTCGGTAATGAAGCGTTCGTACGAGATGCGCGAGAGCCGATCTTTCGTCGCGTCGGATCCGAGCCCGGGATACGGCTCGACGGCCGCGGTCTCGACGCTCGCGATGGCGACGCGCGCTGCCGCGCGCAGCGGCGTGCGCGCGAGCCACGCGTGCCAGCGCTCGGGCGTGCCTGCCGCGGCTGGCGAGCCGTCGTCGAGTCCGCCGGGCACGCCCGTCACGAGCCGGTCCGTGCCGAAGGTCGCGCGGTCGAAGAACACGCCGGCGCCGAGCCCGGCATAGGTCGCGGGACGATCGTCGCGCGCGGCGAGCGCCACGGGATCGATGCCGAGGTCGGTCAGCAGGCCGCGCGCCGCCGGGCCGTACGGAAACGGCGACTCGATCGCATACGTGCCGCCGTTGGCGAGCAGCAGCCGGCCGTCGACGACAAACTCGTTGCGCCGCGCGTGGCCGCCGACGTCGTCGTGATTATCGAGGATGAGGACGCGCGCGGCCGGATGGTCGGCGAGGAAAAAGCGCGCCGCCGCGAGACCGCTAATCCCCGCACCGACGACGACGAGATCGTAGCGTTCGCCCGTCGCGACGGTGGCCTCGCGCAGCGCCGCGAAGTCGCCGTCGCGCACGTCGTGCGCGATCTCGAAGCTGCCCGGACCGCTGCCGTGCAAGCCTTTGCGCGCGGCCGGAGCGTACCCCGGCTGGTCCTGCGGTGCCTCGCCGACGGCGCCTGCGGCGCCGGGCAGACCGGCGGCGATCGCGCCGACGCCGAGCGCGACACCGCCGAGGAAGTCCTGCCGCGAGATCGGGCATCCAAGCCCGAGGCGGCGTCCCGCATCGTTCATGCCCTGGGATTCGACGCCGTGCCCGCGCGTCGCTTCGGCGACGACGCCGAGCCGAACCTCCGGCCTGATCGCTCGGAGCCGGGACTTCTGTCCCGCCACCATCCAATGTCCCGCTCGTCTGGATATTCTCTTAGGAAGCGCCGAGACGAGTTGCGACGATGACATGTCCGCGTTGTAGCACATTGCCGTTCGTGATTGCCTTGACCGTCGCTCCTTCAGTCGTCGCGGGGAAACGCAGGGTCCTTCGTATCTCGTTCGACTGGGCGTCGGTCTTGCTTGTGGGGGCGGAGGTGCTACCGGACCGCCGAGTTACTCAATCTCTCAGATGGGAAGCGTTAAAGTCCGAAGCTTCTTCGAGCGACGCTCCGAGTCATCGGCAAGAAATACTAGGTTCAAGACAAGCGATCACCTTCGTTTCGTCTTTCCACCTTTAGGGCTACTTTAATTTACACCACCTATGGGTGCGGGCCCGCTTCGTTGATCGTCGCATCGATACTTGTACCGTTGGCGATCTTCACGCCGTTGGCGCTGCGATGCTCGTTGACAGCCTCGAAGATTTCTTGCCGATCCCGTGTCGCACCAGGAGATGGCGGGACGTACAGAATCTTGTCTCGTCGGAAGCTCCGGCGTTGCGCAAACTGACGCCGGCGAAGCGTCGCATCGAACGCTTTCGTACAACGCTTCCTCGACGCCAGGATCACTAAGGTTGAACCATTATTGCAGAAAGTAAACACGAGTTGTTCTTCTAAACGATGCGCTGGGTCGAAGCGACGGATCACGTCGGGATCGTGTCCCAACGCGTGGTGTAAGAGTCGGGACCTATTTGGCGACGGCTGAGATGCGATGGAGGCCGTTATCGCTCACGACTTGGAGTCCTTCGAGCTGCATGTAACGGCGCTGCAGTTGCCACTCGTCGTTCTGCTCGAGTAGTAGCGCGCCGATGAGGCGAACGATCGCGGCGTCGTTTGGGAAGATGCCGACGACGTCGGTGCGGCGCTTGATTTCTGCGTTGACGCGTTCGAGCGGATTCGTCGAGACAATCTGCGCACGATGTGCCTTCGGAAAGCTGGTGAATGCGAGGACGTCTTGCTTCGCGTCGCCCATCATGACGGCAAGCTTTGGAAACTTCACTTGGAGCTGATCGACGACGGCGTCCCATTGCGCGCTCGCCGTTTCAGCGGTCTCTTGAGCAAAGGCGGTATTGATAAGTGCGAGAACCATCTGCCATTGACCCTTGCCGGCGTAGCGAGCGCGTTGCGGATAAAGTGGACGCGGCAGCGCTGCCATGTCGCCTTGAAGATCTTTGCGATCGACGCCTTGAGTCCGAGGTGTGAGTCGGAGATGACGAGCTTAACGCCGCGTAATCCGCGGCGCATAAGCGAGCGCAAGAAGTCTGTCCAAAACGGTTCCGCTTCGCTCGGTCCGACCGCGACGCCCAGAACCTCGCGAACCCCGTCAGTATTGACTCCAACGGCGATTATCACAGCAACGGAAACGATGCGTCCGGCCTGCCGGACCTTCACGTACGTTGCATCGATCCACACGTACGGCCAGTCGCCTTCGAGCGGACGATTGAGAAATGCGCCGACACGCTCGTCAATCTCGCTGCATAACCGCGATACCTGACTTTTCGAGATGCCCGTCATGCCCATCGCCTGAACGAGCGCATCGACCGATCGCGTGGAGACGCCTTGGATGTATGCTTCTTGCACGACGGCAACGAGCGCTTTCTCGGCGGTCCGCCGAGGCTCGAGGAAGCCAGGGAAATAACTGCCTTTGCGCAGCTTCGGAATGCGCACGTCGATCGCGCCGGCTCGTGTTTCCCATAAGCGCTCGCGATAGCCGTTGCGGCTATTGGTCCGCTCGGCGCTGCGCTCGCCATGTTCGGCGCTGCAACGCTGATCGATCTCGAACTCCATCAATCGCTCGACGACTTCTCCGAGGAGCTCGCGGACGACGTCGTCCTTAGCCCCCTTTTCGACGAGCTCGGAAAGTGCAATACTGGCCTTGGCCATCGTGGCCTCCTCACGTGACGTGTTGCTTCTGCAAAAACAACCTTCGCCAAGGGCCACGATGGCCGCCCGCTACGCTACCGGGGCGGCTCCGTCTTACACCACACGCTGGGACACGATCCACGTCGGCATTACTTCCTTCCCGAACGGAGCGCATTAGACTCCTTTGCTGCTAACACGCGTCGTAGGAGTGTTCGGAACTTCGTGTTCTCTTGGATTGACATGCAGCCAAATAATTCGTCGTCGAGCTCGCTCACAACGAGATCGGCTCTCGCAAGGAGCTGCTTCGCCGCTTTCGTGACAGACAACACGTAGCGTCGGCGATCGCTTTCGCTACGCTTGCGGCTCACGAGCTTCTTGTCTTGTAGCTCATCTATCAATCCTACCAATCCAGGAGCGTATAAACCGAGCGTTCGGCTGAGATCCTGCTGCGATAGGTCTTGACCAATAGAGATGCAGGTCATGACGTTGTACTCACGAGGCGTTAGGCCGAGCGGAGCCAGGGCAGCCTCGATTCGCCGCATCACGACCTCCCCGAGCTTGATCGCGAGGTACCCAGCTCTCGATGCAAACGGCGACTCCTTCACGGGAACGGTATCTTGCTTAACGAGCCTCATTCTATTCGCATTTGACATTTCTCGGATTTCACCTATAGTTTTAAAGAGTAATGATTCCATGTAATCACGAACTCGGAAGGTGGTCGCCGTGATCGGCAACCCGGCTAAGGGCCAACGCGCAATCGTGCAGGCTCGCTACGGAAAAGCCGGCGATGTGCTTTCGCTGGCGACTTCCTATCCCGTCAAAGCCCCTGAATCGACTGAAGTGCAAGTCAAAGTCTGCGCATCGTCAGTCAACCCGATCGACTGGCAGATGATCGAGGGGAATCGCTCGCTCATCGCGTCTCGGCCGTTTCCATTCGTACCCTTGTTCGATCTCGCTGGGATCGTCGTGAAAGTGGGCGATGCAGTCACACGCTTTCAGGTCGGGGATGCGGTGCACGCTGACAATAAGGAGGGCGGAGGCGGCGCTTCGGAGTTCGTGAACGTGCCGGAAGACCTCGTCAGCCTCAAGCCTGCCTCGATTAGCTTTGCGGAAGCGGCCGCGATTCCACTCGCAGCACAGACGGCGCTGCTTGCGCTCGAAAGCGGAGGCGTCGGTGCAGGCAGCCGTATCTGCGTCATCGGAGCTTCGGGAGGTGTCGGCAGCTTCGCAGTCCAGATCGCAAAAGCGCTCGGCGCCGCTCACGTTATCGGCGTCTGCAGCGGCGCGAACGCGGAATTCGTAAGATCACTCGGCGCCGATGAGACCATCGATTACACCAGGGCAAGGCTCAGCGAAGCCATTACGCATCGCTCTCTGCACGCAGTGATCGACTGTGTAGGCGGCCGCGAGCAGTGGGTCGAGGCGCAAAAGGTCTTGATGCCTAGCAGGCCGCGGAATTTCGCGATAAACCCGTTGAAGAATCAAGGTTTGCGAAGATCCTCCGCCCCGTTTTCGTCCGTTTTGGTCTGTTCGCTTGATTCGCCGAGCTCTTTTTTCGACTTTTGCGCATACGAATTCCGTCGTCATGCGGCGGCTTTCATGATGTTACGGATGCGAACGATGTTGTACGCGGCCATCGCAAACGTGAAAACAGCCGAGACACGAGCGTGACCGCGAACTTTTACCTTTCGTATCGTCCCA